>Ga0207968_100083_pt1 | contig 41718 bp, 29 predicted proteins | sample LakWasMet21_HOW5_2_FD_183867 | JGI IMG/M metagenome (GOLD analysis project Ga0207968, IMG submission 183867) | Freshwater sediment methanotrophic microbial communities from Lake Washington under simulated oxygen tension - Sediment Metagenome... | ecosystem: Environmental > Aquatic > Freshwater >...
AAAACAGCGACATCACCGGCGAAGCGGCCGACGCGGTGATCATGGACAGTTCGCTGCAGAAAGTCGACGAGCTGTTCCATATCGGCGAAAGGATGCGCAGGATCGCGCTGCAAAGCGCGATCGGCGGCATGGTATTGAGCGTGGTCGGCATGGGGGCTGCGGGCATGGGTTACCTGAGCCCTGTCGCCGGCGCCCTGGCCCAGGAACTGATCGATGTGCTCGCGATTTTGAATGCGCTGCGGGCCGCGCTGCCGCCGAAAACGCTGTCCGATTTTTGATATTTCCTATATAAATCATATCATTACATATTATCACCATCCCGACTCCTAAATTATTTTCCGCGCCGAACTGAAAATCCGTTTTCTATAATGAAAAATAAGGCGGCAATACCAGGGATTGATTTGTTTGTACGCCGTCGCAAAATGGCTCGTGCTCTTGGGCTTGCCTGTCCCATGCTGTATTTATGGCAATGACAGACTCACGCTTTGTCACTCATCGTTAATTGTTTAATAAAAGGAAATAGACTATCAACAAATAGCAAGCAAATCTAAACAGAATTTTTACCTAGGAATTTCTAATATTCCCCACCGTTAAAACCGGCATTTAGGTTTGACGACGGCTGTGAACCTATGAATATCCAATTTGCCCAGAATATTTCATCGTCTTGCTGCCTTTGTCCCCTGTCTAATTTAAGATTAAAAGCAAGTTCAAATGAAAAAATTCAACAGCCTTATCTATGTTCGCCATTTGGTAGTTCTGACTTTGGTCTTTCTCGTGCCTTCGTTGAGCTATGCGGAAGAGACTGCTGCGGCCATCCCGGACGCAGCATTAAACCTAACCCGCCACGTCATAGGTTACCTTTCTCTGTTTGTTACCGTTTGTGCTTATGTGGCCGCCATGTCGGAAGATGTGATCGAGTTGCGCAAGTCCAAGCCCATGGTCCTGGGGTCGGCTGTTATATGGTTTGCGATTTGCATTTACTATGCGCTGCATGGGGAAGCCAAGACGGCGGCATTGGCGTTCGAAAGCAATCTACTTGCCTATATCGAGCTGCTGTTGTTTATCCTGGTATCGATGACCTACCTGAATGCCATGGAAGAGCGCGGTATTTTTGACGGACTTCGGATTTGGCTGTTAAGCCGCCAATACAGTTACCGGCAACTGTTCTGGATTACCGGTGTTCTAGCTTTTGTTCTATCCACCGTGATCAGCGGTCTGGCGGTGGCTTTAATCATGGGCGCAGTAGCGGCGGCGGTAGGTAAAGATAAACCGGGATTCGTGGGTTTGGCCTGCGTGAATGTTGTTGTGGCGACCAATGCCGGAGGGTCGTTCTGCCCTCTGGGCGGCATTTCCACCCTGTTTGTTTGGCAAAAGCATATCCTGCATTTCACCGAGTTTTTTTCTATAGCGGTTCCGTGCCTGGTTAACTTTCTGATTCCGGCAATTGTCATGCATTTTTTCATCCCCAAAGAAACCCCGGAAGCTGCCGCCAGCTGCATTTGGCTTCGCCGTGGAAGCAAACGCGTTATTTTTCTTTTTATCGTAACGCTGATTATCACTGTGTGGTCAAATGTCGCCCTGGAGTTGCCCCCGGCCGCCGGCATGATGGCGGGCCTTGGTTTATTGCAGTTTTTCAGCTTTTATCTGACCAAGACAGCACAGAATTACAAAGGCGATTATGACCATGTCTACAGGTTTTTCCACCTTGAAGGTCCGACTGATAATAGGAAAGAGGATTTCGATGTATTCAAGAATGTAGCCAATGTCGAATGGGATACGCTGCTGTTTTTTTATGGGGCGATGATGATCATTGGCGGCCTGGGTTTCATCGGCTACCTCGACGCGATTGCACATTTTCTGTTTGGGCAGATTAGCCCTACGATGGCTAACATCATGATCGGCCTTTCCTCGGCGTTCATCGATAACGGCACCTTGATGTTTGCCGTGTTGAGCATGCATCCCGATCTTCCACCCGGGCAATGGTTATTGCTGACCTTGACGCTGGGCGTGGGCGGCAGCCTGCTCGCGATCGGATCGGCCCCTGGAGTAGGGTTGCTCGGCCAGATTAAAGACTACACCTTCGGTCTTCACCTACGCTGGATGCCGATTATTTTGCTAAGCTATTTCGCCAGCATTGCTGTCCATTTTTGGATCAATGCCGCGTATTTTTGATTCTGTTGTGCACAGTTATTGGGAGAACTCTCCTCATATCATCCAAATTGTAAGCAATCAGAGGGTGTAAAAGAGAAGTTAAAGGCTCTCAGACTTATCGATACTATAGCGAACTTTGTAGATGAATCGAATTGACCGCTGTTCATGTCCGAAATGCGGTAAAACCCATTTCGGCATTGGACGGTTAGGAACATCGCAGCAATGCAGTTGCGGAACATGGCTACCTCGGTCTGCGCTGGATAGGGTCAGGCATTATTGGATATTTCAGGTCGCCATTTGTTTTGGAATTGCGTCATTCTTCTTAGCCTTGGCGCTATTTTTTCGAGATTTACCGCACGATCCCTGGCACCGTTTCTTCAGTCCAATGTTGCAGGTGCCAACCCTTACTTCCTTCGTCGTCAGTTATCGGATACTGGTTCGGCATAAACGGACGTACGACGGCGATGATTTGATGTTCAAGTATTATCTCTGGGGCGTAGGTCTCATGTCGGTCGGTATTGTCACCGCATTGCTGGTCGCAATATCAGACCCAGGGGAATGACTGATCTGTTGAAAAATGCGTGACGAGACGCAGTCTTTAGCCCATTGGATTCACTAAGGCGCTAAGGCCTGCTGCTTATCTTTAGCTAAAAAGCAATGTGGGACAGTCCTTTACATCCCAAATAACATACAGACTCCAAATTCAACTTAACAAAATTTCCCTGGAACAACCACGATGTTTTTGTGCCGTCTTAATGTCCAATCTCTGCTTGGCGCCTGCGGGTTCATGGTTATCACTCTGGCTAATGCCGATGAGGCGACTCCGGCAGGCCTGATTTCAGCACTAACAGATAGGGATACTTCCAGTTGGACCGGTTTGCAAAAATATGGGGTGAACCTCGGCGGTTGGGCGACGGCGGGCATTAACTACAATGCCAACCATCCCAGTGACCGCAGTAACGGCCCGGTATCCATGACCGACCGGAACGAAGAGTTCCATTTGTATCAGTTGAATCTGTTTATCGAAAAAGCCGTCACCAAGGCCTCTGCCTGGGATGTGGGCGGGCGCTTCGACTTCATGTTCGGCACCGATACCCGCTATACCCAGGCAACCGGGCATTGGGACATGGGCTTGATCAGCCAACGCGACCTGCGCTTTTATGACATCGCCCTGCCGCAAGCTTATGTCGAGGTTTATGCACCGATCGGTAACGGCCTGAGCGGAAAGTTTGGGCATTTTTATGGACTCATCGGCTACGAGTCGGTGCCGTCGCCGCCGAATTTCTTTTCCTCTCACACCTACAGCTTCAAGTCCTCACCTTTTACCACGACCGGCGCGCTGTTCAGCTATGCGCTGAACGAGCAATGGAGCGTCAACCTCGGCGCGGTGACCGGCGCGGACAACTTCGATCGGGATTTAGGCGCCTGGAGCCACATGAGCGGACTGACCTGGACGAATGCCGACACCGGCACCACGGTTTCCTTCTCGGTACTACAAGGCGATGTCTACCAAAATCAGAGTTCCGAGCTGGTGTATTATTCGGCGATTCTCCAGCAAAATCTCGGTAAGTGGCACTATGTGTTGCAGCACGACCGTGGCACCCAACAAAATGCCATCGCGCAGGGACAGAACGCCGGCTGGTATTCCATCGTCCAATATCTTACTTATGACATCGACGATCAATTGGGCGTCGGTTTACGCGGGGAGTGGTTCCGCGATCAAAACGGGTTTCGCTATGCGGCGGGCGAGGCGAGCTATTACGCGCTGACGGCCGGCTTGAACTGGAAACCCAAGAGCTGGTTGATGATCCGACCTGAAGTGCGTTACGACTGGAGCGAGGCGCAAGTCGCTCCTTTCGATGCAGGACATCAGACCGATCAGGTTCTGTTGGGTATTGATGCGGTCGTCCAGTTTTGACGAATTCCTGTCGTGGGATCGCTGTAATTCAGATAAGAGAGGACTTGCGGTAAATGAAGAAGGGGTTCGCGGTATTACTGATGACCTTTGTCCCGTCGGGATGCCAGAGGCCGCCTAATGAAGCCGCAATATCAGGAGAGGCGCAGGGGACGACTTACCATATCAAGCTGGTTCTGGAAGGTACCTCGACATCGTTGGAGAACGCTCGGCGAGAAGTCTCCGCGACACTGGCCGAAATTGATGCTCAAATGTCCAACTACCGCGAAGATTCCGAAATATCGCGCCTTAACCGACAGGAAAACACCGAGTGGCAGCCGGTGTCGCAAGAGATCACAGGGCTGTTGGTCATCGCCCAGACGGTTTATGAACGCTCGGGTGGTTGCTATGATCTGACCGTGAAGCCTTTGTTTGATCTATGGGGCCTTTCCCGCAATCAAAACCGGGTTCCCACCCAGGACGAAATTGACGCGCTTCTGCCGCATGTCGGCATGCATCTTCTGAAAGTGGATGCGGCCAATCAGCGCATCAGGAAGAAAGATCCCCAGATCAAGATCGATTTGTCGTCCATCGCGCAAGGATACAGCGTGGGCGCGGTCGCTCGCCGCCTGGAAGCTTTGGGCATAAAAAACTACTTGGTGGAAATTGGCGGGGAAATGATCGTGAAGGGCCGCAAGGCTAATGGCGATGACTGGCGGGTTGCCATTCAAAAACCCACGCCCTTAACCCGGGAGATCGAGAAGATTATTGACATCAGGGAGCAACAGGGGATCGCCATCATGACGGCAGGAACCTACCAACATTTCTTCGAGGAAAAAGGACAAACCTATTCCCATATTCTGAACCCCAAGACCGGACGACCGGTGACCCACCACCTGCGCTCGGTGACCGTGCTGCACGACGATCCGTCCTGGGCAGATGCTTGGGATACGGCCCTGCTTTGCATGGGCGAGGAAGAAGCGGCTCGACTCGCGGAAGCGGAGAAGCTCAAAGTGCTGCTCATCTACGACAGTGACAATCAATTAAAGGAATACATGAGTAAAGCCTTTGAGAACTGAGCACAACTATAAGCATTGGTTCTGGGGCATCGCCATTCCTCTGCTCCTGACCTTAATCGACTGGCCTTTTCGCGACATACTCACCGCCAGCAACATCCTGATGTTCTATCTGCTGGGGGTGTTTTTTGTCGCCATCCGCTTCGGTTTCTGGCCGTCCATTCTGGCATCATTGACCAACGCCGCCGCCTTCGCGTATTTTTTTGCCCCGCCAATTTTTTCATTAGCCATTGCTGAACCGGAAAATCTAGCCGGGCTGGCAGTCACGATGTTGGTCGGAGGGGTAACCAGCAAACTGGCTGAAAACGTCCGCCACCAAGCCCGCGTGGCCGAGCAAGGGGAGCGGCGGGCATCGGCCCTTTATCGATTGAGCAAGGAGTTGGCCGAAGCCCGCTTGGAAACAGAAATGATCGAAATCGGCGTGCGTCATCTCCATGCCGAATTTGGCGGCCGAAATACGTTTTTGTTTCCTGATCGCAACGGCCTAGTGCATTATCCCGACGAACCACCCTTGGATATTTCTTTGCGAGGCGCCGATTTGCAGGTGGCTCGCTGGGTGTTTGATCACGGGCAGATGGCAGGTAACGGCACGGATAACTTTTCTGATAAGGCCGCAACATACATGCCCCTCAACGGTTCAACGGGTACTATCGGCGTGTTGGTGCTCGAAGCGATCCACTTGCGGCATATCTTCTTGCCTGAACAACGGCAGTTGCTGGATACCTTCGTGAATCAAACCATCCATACCCTGGAAAGGGCAAGCCTCGCCGAACAGGCCAAGGAAGCCACCTTGAAAATGCAGGCGGAGACGCTGCGCAACTCATTGCTGAGCAGTATTTCCCATGACCTCAGGACGCCACTGGCCACTATCATCGGCGCCGCCAGCACGCTGGAAACGGACGACCATCTGAACGAGGACACCAAAAGAAAATTGGCGGGCGCAATCAATGAGGAAGCCCAGCGCATGTCGGAGCTGACCACCAAAATTCTGGAAATGGCACGCCTGGAAGCGGGCGAAGTGGTGCTTAACCGGCAGTGGTATTCGCCCGAGGAAATTGTCGGCAGCGCCTTGCGCCGACTCGACAAGAAGCTCAAAACAAGACAGCTCAATGTCAACATGGCGGACGGCTTGGCGCTGATCCATGTCGATGCGGTATTGCTGCAGCAGGTTTTGGTGAATCTATTGGACAATGCGGCCAAATACTCCCCCGCAGGGCGTCCCATCGATATTGCTGTCGATACCACACCCTTTGGTCTGTCGATTACCGTGGCGGATAACGGGCCGGGAGTCCCCGAGGCGTTACAGCAAAAGGTTTTCGACAAGTTTTTCCGCATCCATCCGGAAAGCGCGCAAAGTGGTGTGGGTTTGGGCTTGTCGATTTGCCGTGCCATTGTGGAAGCGCATGGCGGCAATATCCAGGTAACCAACCGCAGCGGAGGCGGTACGGTGTTTCAGCTGCATCTGCCGTTTCTGGAATGCCCTCCGACGATAGCCCCGGAAGAAAACGAACTGATGCCATGAAAACGCCATGCCCATTACTCTTGCTGATCGAAGATGATCCACGATTTCGGCTGTTGTTGACCACTACGCTGGAAAACCAGGATTATCGGGTGCTTGCCCTCGAAACCGGGAAAGAGGGATTGCTTGCGGCCCGCAACCGACAACCCGACTTGCTGATACTGGATCTGGGATTGCCGGATATCGACGGGCAGGAAGTTATCCGCCGCCTGCGCAAGTGGTCCGAGTTGCCTCTGATCGTACTTTCGGCTCGTAATCGGGAAACGGATATTACTCAGGCGTTGGACAATGGTGCCGACGATTATCTGACGAAACCCTTCAGCAATGCCGAACTGATGTCCCGCCTAAAAGCTCTGCTCAGGCGTGTTGCCAAGCTTCCCGGTGGCGTTCAGGAGGTTTTCCAGGTCGGTGAATTGAAAATAGAACTGACCAAACGCCGGGTTTTTGTGTCTGAGCAGGAAGTCCATCTGACTCCGATCGAGTTCCGGTTGCTCTCCGAACTGGTTCGTAGCGCCGGCTTCGTCGTCACGCACAGGCAATTGCTCGAAAAAGTCTGGGGAGCGTCCTATGTCGAACATAGCCACTACTTGCGAATTTACATGGGGCAATTGCGCCACAAGATTGAATCCGATCCGACACGTCCTCGATATTTGCTGACCGAAGCGGGTATAGGTTACCGTCTGTTCGAGGAGGAAAATGTGTGATGTGATTAGGGTGCTGTTTATGAGCCGGTATAGGCTATGCACCCAATTTGTTTAGATTTCTTAAATTAGGCAGGAGAACTAACACATGGTGGAATTAGTTTGGGTCGGCACGGCCTATCTCGGTGGCCTAGTCTCCAGCCGCCTGTCTTTCCCGCCGCTGGTCGGATATTTGGCAGCCGGCTATATTCTCCACATATTCGGGGTAGAGTCTGCTCAAACCCTGACGCATCTGGCCGACATCGGCATCGAGTTATTGCTGTTCACGGTCGGCTTGAAGTTTAATTTGCGCTCCCTGCTGCGACAGGAAGTGTTAAGCGTCGGCGGTTTGCATCTGGTTATTGTCACCGGCGTATCCGGAATTATTTTTCTGCTGCTGGGTGAGCAGACGGAAGGCGGCTTGATCCTGGGCGCAATCCTCGCTTTTTCCAGTACCGTGCTGGCGATCAAGGTCTTGGAAGACAATAGCGAGCTGACTTCATTGCACGGCCGGGATGTGCTCAGTATTCTGATTCTTCAGGATATCGTGGCGATCGCGCTGCTCGCTTTTGCCGATGCCAGGCAACTGTCGTTTTGGGCGCTCGCCTTATTGCTGTTGCCGCTGCTGCGCCCCTTGGCGCATCGATTGCTCAACGTCAACCAGGGCAATGAGTTGAGGCTGCTGCTGGGCGTTTCTCTCGCGTTGGCCGGCGGCCTGTTGGCGGAAAAAGCCGGCGCTTCGCCCGATATCGGCGCTTTGTTGATGGGCGTAATGCTGTCCGCTCATCCCCAAATCGGCGATCTTTCCGAGAAACTGTGAGCAGCCATAGCAGGAAACAGAGCAGCCGAAAGGCATCGTCAATCGTAGCGGTAATAGCGGCCATCATCATAATACCGGTCATTGTGCTTAAAATAGCGAATATCTTCCGATGCATGTACCAGCTTTTCCTTCAGAATCTGCCGCTCCCGCCAATTCAGATGACCATCCTGCGCGAAACGGCGTTCGACACGTTCGATGTGATGCTGCTGCCGGGCCAGTTGTTCATATTCGTAAGGCGTCAACTGTCCCCGTTCGAGCCCTCTTTCGATGCGCCGGCGCTGCTCCGACTGCGCTTTGTTCACCTTGCCGGCGCCGTGGACGCGATAACCGGGGTGATCGTGATAATCCCGGTAATTCAAATCATAATGCGCCTCGGCGGCGCCCATTAAACTTAAACCGGCCAGCAATACGACAATCTTTGCAATTTTCATGGTCTGTCTCCTGTGTTGATGACGACTCTAGAATAATCGCGGCAAGTTGAATCCAGACTGAATGATTTTTAAAAAGTGATAGAATGCCGCGCGATGAACAAGATCAACACCCCGCCCAAGATTTATACGGTCTCCGAGTTGAACCGCGAGGCCGCGCTCGCGCTCGGCGAGCATTTTTTGATGATCTGGGTCGAAGGCGAAATCTCGAACCTGAGCGCGCCCTCGTCCGGCCATCTGTATTTTTCGCTGAAGGATGCCGGCGCGCAGGTGCGCTGCGCGCTGTTCAAGAACCAGCAGCGCGGACTGCGCTGCAAGCCCGCGAACGGCATGCAGGTGCTGCTGCGGGCTGAGGTCAGTCTGTACGAGCCGCGCGGCGATTATCAATTGATCGTCGAGCGCATGGAGGCGGCGGGCGACGGCGTGCTCAGGCGCGCTTTCGACGCGTTGCGGCTGAAACTGTCCGAGGAAGGCCTGTTCGATGCATCGCGCAAAAAGCCCCTGCCGCGCCTGCCCCAGGCGATCGGCATCATCACCTCAGCGACCGGCGCCGCGATCCGGGACATCCTCAGCGTCTTGAAACGGCGCTTTCCGGCGATTCCGGTGATCGTGTATCCGGCGGCGGTGCAAGGCGCGAACGCCAAATTTGAAGTGGCCCAAGCGATCCAGAGCGCGAACCGGCACGGTGCTTGCGACATCCTGATCCTGGCGCGCGGCGGCGGCTCGCTCGAAGACCTGCAAGCCTTCAATGAAGAAATCGTCGCGCGCGCGATCGCCGCGAGCGGCATTCCGATCATCTCCGGCATCGGCCACGAAACCGACGTCACGATCGCCGATTTCGCGGCGGACCTGCGCGCCGCGACCCCGACCGCGGCGGCCGAGCATGCAACGCCCGATCAGCAGCAATGGCTGCACGGCTTCATGCAGCTCGAAAAACGTCTCGAACAAGTTTTGCAGCGCAAACTGATTCGAACCCGGCAAAGCCTGGATTGGTTGGATAAACGCCTTGCGCAGCAGCATCCCGGCCAAAGACTGCGGCGCAATGCCGAGCGGTTGGAAGCGTTGCAACGGCGCCTGATCCAAAGCATGCTGAAAAAACAGCAGCATCAGAAACATCGGCTCGCGGCACAAAGCGCCAGACTGGCACAGTTCAATCCAGCCATCAGGATATTGAGTCAGCAGCAACGGCAACACTACCTGAGCCAGCGCCTGGAGCGGGCGATGCAACACCAACTGGAGCAGAGCCGGCTCAGGCTGGCGAATACCGGCCAGACCCTGCACGCGGTCAGTCCGCTCGCGACCTTACAGCGGGGCTATGCGCTGGTGACGGAGGTCGAAAACGGCAACCTCGTCCGCTCGGTGCAGCAGCTTGCGGTCGGCGACAGGATTCAGACACGGGTCGCCGACGGGCAATTCGTCAGCGAAATCGTCGAGTTGTAAGCGGGGAGGTATCGGATCTAAGAATTAGTGAAATCTGGACCGGCAAGTCGCGGCCATTTTAAGACATTCATATTTTTGAAATGTATGACTGCTGCATCACTGGTAGCAGCCATTCTACGCAGAATTCATTGTGGTCGAAGCACAAGAACCAAGCAGCGGTTTCAAGTGCCGACTAGCCACGCGAGCGTCTGACATGGGTGCGGTTGCTGTGGATATCTCAAGCACAGATAGAGATCGAACATGTTCACACGCTAAATTTTCGGGCCAGTTCATCTACCCGTACGAACCTGTGATCCTGACGCAAATTCGGGAGTGCATGTCCGATGGCATCAAGGCACTGTCGTAGTTCATGTGTCAGCCACGATGGTTGGTCTCCTAAGATCAAGAAGAGTAGCTGTAGCGCCTCTTCAGGAAAACGGGCAGACAAGTCGGATTCCTGCAAACGATGAATCACATAGTCAGGGTGCTGAACTACACGCAACCAATTTCCGACCGTTGCTATCGCTGATGGAAACTCACCGCCTGCTGCAACGCACAAGCGAGCCAGAGATTCGGCGTTGGCACTTGATGCCTGATCGTTGGATTTCGGCCAAATCTTTTCCCAAAACGGCAAAACCCGGTTTTTCCAGTAGTCTTCGCGTTGATCGCCTGCACCCTCCAGCGCCTGCACCAAAGCTTGAGCCGATTCGTGCAGACCATCCGCAGGAAGTGCTCGGATTGCTGTGGCCAGTTGAGCTATGGTGAAAGTGTCGCCGAGATCAAGCGCCGCGAATGTCAGGAACGCCACGAACTGCTCATTGTGCTTGCCCAACTGCTCGTAGTGATTGACCGTGTCGAGGAAGGTGGACTTAATTGCCTCTATCAATGGGCGATACAACCGTGGCGACCACAGGAAACCTTCCCATGCCACCTGTGCTTCGGCTTCGGAAATATTCCAGTCGAGCAACGGTAGCAGGTGCCGCTCCGACCAAGCCTTGTCCACCCGGAACAACGAGAGGGCATGGGCGGCCAGCAATACCCGACCGTGCCTGAACTTAGCAATTTTCCTATCACAAAGCTCAGTGAAGATGGGCTTGATGGATTCCGGTAGCCCTTGTCCGTCGTCTGGTTCTTGGCGATACCACCAATCCAACAACGCCTGCGTCACACGGCCAACAGGATGATTGATGGCGCGGAAAACATGATCATCAGCGTCGCCATCGTTCCTGAAATCCAATCGCAAAATGCGCTGTGCCAGCGTCAGGAAGTAATCCTCGTGACTCTCAAAGGTTTTCGCTACGGCCTGCAACCACCAACCGATGCCGTGGGACAAGGTTTGCACCAAGTCATCTGGAGCAACGACGACAATCGGGGCCATGTATCGCCAAGAGCGGCGGCGCAGATTTTCTTCTCCCCATGCTTGAAAAGCATCGCGCCAGCGTTCGACCGGCCAATTGTTCTGCTGCGCAAGTTTAGACAGGGCGTAAGCCGTTGCTTGAAACTTCTCCGAGCACAGCTTTCTCCAATCATCTTGCTGTGAGTCTTCCAGCACAGGATGCTCTAGCAGATAGTCCAGCACACCACGCCTTGTTCGCGGAATCGGGGTAAATAGCTTCCACGGCTCCCTGTCGCCGACCCAGCCGCTTCCCATCCAGATTGGAAATTCATCATGCTCATCTGTCGCAAGCTGCCACGGGTGCTGTGCTGAGAGGGCATCGAACCGTGCACTTCCCGTTTCGCTGAGGGTTGCGCCTGCATGGGCTACTTTTGCAAGGCGCAGCCACACGCTGTGATCGATGGTGCTGTTCCAATGGTCGGGACTGATTTCGGCATGGTACAGATCACGGGGAGGTCCGGAAAGAATGGCCTGCTCCAGTTCTGCCAGCATCGTTGCGTCCAGTTGCGGTGCCAAAGAAACCAGCAGGCGCATAGTTTCGCGTCTGGTTTCCTCCGACCAGAGCCACCACCGCTCATCCGCCAACAGCCAATCGAGAGCCTGCCGAAGCGGGATGACATGCCTCTGCGTAGCGGCGAAAAGTGCGAGACGTCGGAATACCGGATACGGCCCGTGCGTCCACATCTCGGCAACGATTCTTGCTCGCTCAGGCGATCTTTCAGCGGTAGCTAACCACGCATCGCGGGTCAACTCGATCAGTGCCGTCCAGTCGTGAAAATCCTTGTTCTGCGAATGATCGGAAATCGAGGGTTGATGGACATATGAATGATCGTTCTTACTATCCACCCCACCGAGTTCATGCATCAAGTCAAGCGCATCGCGTAGTAAACCGTTGAAATCGTCCAGCAGCTCTGGCAGTGCCGCCCTCCACTGTTCATTCTTGGGAAAATCGCGCAGGCCGGAATGGACGTGATCCGATGCCAGCACGACCTCCCATTCCACAATGTTTTTGATGCGATCCTGCGCTTCGTCACCCTCCTCCGTGCCAGACCAGCGGAACGGTTCGCGCAATGACAGGCAAGGTCTCAAGGCTTCCCGAAGGGCCAAGCGCACACTGGCAGTTAGTCCATCTCGCATGAATTGATCGCGCCAACGGTAGAGGCTCAGATCACGTAGTCTGGACTTTACATGCCCGTTGAGTAGCAAGCGCCAGAGCGTTCGCATCGCGGGACGAGGAATGGCGTTGGGTGCATTCGCCTGGATGCGCTCCAGTTCGAAGGTGTTGTCACTGCTTGCTAACTTGTCCAGTTCGTCGAGACGACGTTCGATCAACCAGACCAGTTGGTCGTGCGGTTGGCCGCCCCGCTTGATCAGCCAGATCAGCAGTTTATGGTCATTGAGATGACGGGTCATCCAACAGGCCAGTTGGTGCATCACCGCATCCCAGCGGCAGTTCCGATGCCCGGCATCGACAATCGCCATCAGGGGTGCGAGCGGGTATGGCGTGGGCCTGCTGGTCATACTGTAGGCGAGCATGTCGTCCACGGCCGTTTGGGACGGTACGCCAAAGCGCCCCAGGTCTTCATGGCGGTAGATCTGATGGCTCAATGGGTCCAGCCAGTCCAGAGAAGGCACCGGGTCTAGTTCCGCGAACCGCTTTGCAGGCAATCCACCCGGATCACTCAATGCCCAAAGCATCCGGCCGACGAAATTATCCTGCTTTGTGCTCGCAAGTGGTCGAGCAATGGCGCACTCGACGATGATGCGTTCTTTTCCGCGAACGCCATCGCGGTAGGTTTCTGCCCAAGCGCGCAGGGTCTTATGCAAATAGGCGTGATGCTGGTGCTCGCGGTAAAGAATGGGCGTGACGTTCTTCGCCTTCCATTCATTGGCACGCTCCAATTCCTTGCCTTTGGGGTAACTACCGAAAGCAAACATCTCCGGTGGCGACTCCCCCAGCAAACGATCGGCGGCCAGTGCATCCATCATATAGCGCAGAACCGGGTCGTTGATGCTGTAACCGACGAAGCAGACGGTGAAGTTGCGAAATAACTCGCTGACGAAGCGAGCGGCCCAGCGTTCTATCAGGTAGGCAAGGCCAAAGTCCCCACTAGATACGACCAGTCGATCCAGATCACCCGCCGTTGGCGCTACCGGTAACAAGCCGTGCAGATACACCAAGCCATCCCAGCGCGTCTTCGGCACTGGGAGCAACGGAGCCTTGAAATCTGGAAATGACAGAGATTTAGACGCCCTGGCCTCCTCGAACACGCGGTCGAAGTTGGTTGTGATGAGTCGAGTGCGGCCCTCGCGGTTTTGTGACAGCGTGAGCAGGGACTCATGTGTTACCGTGGCGTTCCGGGCCGTAAGGTCCGGTTGCAGAATGGTCACTAACGATCGCCGGACCATTTCCCGACCACCGACGACATCGGCTTCCAGCAAGCCGATGGCTGTATCGAATTGCCCCGCCTTGATCGCAGACTGCTGCACAGGGTTGGGCGTGATCGAAAGTGCTCGGTAGAGCCTGTCCACGAGCCCGGAAAAGCCGGGTAATCGCGCTGGGTAGGAAATACCCGCGCCGCAAAAAAATACAACGCGCCCGTCTTCGTGCGCCTGAAGCAAGCGTTCAGGAATATCGGGCCCGTGGCGTACGAACTGCATTCAGACTGCTCCCGTTACTCCCCACTCCAGCATCACACCGTTGGCTCGATGAATGGCTGTGTACTTGGCTTTGAGGGCTTGGGTACCCCGATATACTTCAAGAATCTTCAATTGCATATAAATTATTGAATTAAAAGCGCTTATCTATCTGAATGAAATCCTATAAATCTGTTTGTATTTTGCTTCACTGATTACAGAGAGTTTAAACATTAAAGTCACACGAAAACGGGGGCAAGTCTCGCAATCAAGCACAGATGTTACTTTGAACGACAGGTATGCATTCTACTGCCGCCAATAGAACTCCTGGCACTGGTGTCTGCAACGGGTCGAATCCAGCCTACCAATACCTGCCGGCATGATCATCCGGCAAGGCATTTAATAGATTCTGAGATTCCGTATAAGAATTATGAGATCCGACAAGAGGAAAATTCAGGCCACGGCTATTTTTTCCAGAATTCGGGCAAAAACAGGATCACGATCGAAAAGATCTGCACCCGGCCGAGCAGCATCGCAAAGCTGCACACGACGGTCTGGAAATCGGTCAGGCTGGCATAGTTCGTCGCAGGACCGACCTGATTCAAACCCGGACCGGCATTATTGAAGCACGCGATCACCGCGGACAAGGCACTGATAAAATCTAGCCCGCTGAGCAGCAGCGTGAACACCAGGATTACGATGCTGATGAAATACAGAAAAATGAAACCAGTTACCGAGGTCACGATCGCGTTGTTGATCACCTGATCACCGATTTTGAGCGGCCGGATCGCCTGCGGATGGATGAATTTGAACAATTCGAGCCGCGCCTGTTTCAACAGAATGATCGTTCGGATCATCCGGATGCCGCCGCCGGTCGAACCGGACGAGGCCGAAAGACAGCTCAGAAACAGCATCCACATCGGCACGAAAATCGGCCACTGATTGAAATCCTGGGTCGCGAAGCCGCAATCGGTCGCGATCGTGACCAGATTGAAGGTCGCATGCCGTAGCGCGGTCCAAAAGTCGGCATAGGTGCCGTTCTGCCACAAAACGCCTGCCGCCAGCACACAACTGCCGAGCACCAGCGCCAGGAAACTGCGCGCCTCCATATCGACCGCATAGGGTTTGAAGGACAGCTTGCGGATCGCGACAAAGTGAGTCGCGAAGTTGATCGCGGCGATCAACTGAAAGACGGTCAGCACGATCTCGATCGGCAACGAGTTGAAAAAACCGACATTCTGATCGTGCGTCGACGTACCGCCGAGACTCATCGCCGCGAACGCATGACAGATCGCGTCGAACCAGTTCATGCCGGCCAGTTTCAACGACAAAATGCAGGCGACCGAGATGCCCGCATAGACCATCCACAGGGCTTTCGCGGTCTGCGCGATGCGCGGCGGTAGGTCCGATTCCTTGACCGAGCCCGGTGTTTCGGCGATGTAAAGCTGCATGCCGCCGATACCCAGGATTGGCAAAATCGCGACCGCGAAGATGATGATGCCCATGCCCGCGATCCAGTTCAGTTCATGGCGCCAGAGATTGATCGACATCGGCATCTGATCGAGACCGGACAATAAGGTCGCGCCGGTCGTCGTGAGGCACGAGGTGACTTCGAAATACGCATCGACAAAACTCATGCCGGGGAAATAATAGAGCAGCGGCAAGGTGCAGAAGACCGGCGTGACCGACCAGGTGATCGCGACCAGTAAAAAACCGGTTTGCCTAGACACTTTTTTGGGAACGCGCAGAGTCGGAAAAAACAGCAGCGCGCCGGCCAGCAAGGTGATCAGCACGCCCTGGTAAAAAGCCGATGTCGCGCCGTCGCCGGCCAGATACGAGGTGAGCAGACAGGTGGACATCAGCGCGCTGAAGCCCATCGTGACCAGGCCGAAAATATGCAGAATCGTTAAAATCATAGGCCTGAGCGCGTGGGATGCCGAGGCATGCCGGCCTTACCGGATGCGTAATAAAGTCTCAAGGGATCAGGGCAGAATAATTTCAAGGGAGGTGGCAGCAAACTGAAGCGGTGAAAATCACGAGTCGGTCCACTCATAAGGATTTATTCAACGGCTGGAAGATTTTCTCGATGTTGCTGACCAGTTTTTTGTCCAACGCGAACATCACCACATGATCGCCTTCCTCGAAAATCACGTCGTGATGGATCGGAATGACCTGATTGTTGCGTATCAAGGCGCCCATCACGATGCCGGCCGGAAAATGAATGCTGTCCACGCGCTTGCCGACCACCGAATTCGGATCCTTGTCGCCGCTGTAATGCGCGACCGCCTCGATCGCCTCGGCGCTGCCGCCGCACAGCGAACGCACCTGCGCCACATCGCCGCGGCGCACATGCTTCAGGATACAGCCCAGGGTTTCCTGATTCGGCAGCACCGCGACATCGATGTCGGTATCGGCCAACAACTTCGTGTAAGACTTATGGTTCAGCAGGCAGATCGCCTTGCGCGCGCCCAAGCTTTTCGCGAGCGACGCGGAAATGATGTTGACACCGTCGTTTTCGGTAATCGCGCAGAATAGATCGGTGCTGCCGACCGCTTCATCGATCAGCAGCGCTTCATCGGCGCAATCGCCGTGCAGTACGATCGTTTTTTCCAGTTCGTTCGCGATCTTGTTCGCGCGTCTGGGATTGAGCTCGATGATCTTGACCTGATGGTCGTCCTGCAGCGCCAGCGCCAGGCGTTTGCCGACATGGCCGCCGCCGGCGATGATGATCCGCTTCAGCGGCGCTTCCAGTTTATGCAGCGATTTCAGGACATGCCGCACCTGCTCGCGCGGCGCGACCAGAAAAATCTCGTCGCCGGGCTCGATCATCGCGTCGCCGTTCACGACCAAGGGATTGCCGTTCCGGAATATCGCGACGACCCGGATTTTCGCATCGGCCAGTTCATCCTTGATAGACTTAATTTTTTTGCCGGTCAGAAAGCCGTTCGTCCCCACTTTGACCGAAAACAGCCGCACCAGACCGCCCGCGAAATCGGAAATATGCAAAACCCCCGGAAAATCGATCAAGTTACGGATCGATTCCATCACGATCTGTTCGGGACTGATCACAATATCGACCGGAATGCCGGCCGGCCTGAACAGGTTCGGATTTTTCATGTAATCGATCGCGCGTACCCGGGCGATCGTTTTCGGGCCCCGGTACAGCGCATTGATGATCAGGCAGGCCAGCATGTTGGTTTCGTCGCTGTCGGTCACCGCAATCACCATGTCGGTGTTTTGCACGCCGGCCTGTTCGAGCACGCTCGGATGCGCCGCGTTTCCGGTGACCGTCGCAATGTCGAAGCGCTGCTTCAAGGAATCCAGAAGTTCGGGTTTGAAATCGACCACCATGATGTCGTTTTCTTCGCTAGCCAACGCCTCGGCGACCGACGAACCGGTCACCCCTGCTCCGAGAATCAGAATCTTCATAATGGGATTTTTTGAAATATCGCAGTGAAATTGGCGAAATATTATAAATACCGCGCCGAATATTTCATTAAAAATATGCCGTATCCCGAAGGATAGCAGGTGCCGCACCGATCTGCAATGGTGGTTTACAATATGAATCAACGACCTATTGTGATACGGGCGATTGCGTGTTCGAAAAAGCGCATCAACAGTCTCGCTAAGTCAACCGCCAAGGCGCGGATAGCCCCCTTCTAAACCAGGCCGCTCCGGTCGGCGCCGTTCAGCAAACATTAAGTATAAAACCTCGATAATGCCCTCAGAAGATGGATGCCGGCGTGACTTTAAGCGATAGATCGAAGACGAGCGAAAAAAAATAGGCTCGGTCATCTCTCTGGACTAAAGTTATGCCGTCAATGTTATGATTCGTCCGCCGTGAGCCTCGAAATAAACCACTGAACCCCAAACCGCCCCACGGCACTGTTTTTTATCTCACAGCACTCTTGTCATCAATTATGAAAAAACTCTACAACTACAGAAAAATTGCCTCGCTTGCGTCTGTCACATTACTTTCAGGATGTCTGGGCGGCCTTGGCAATAACAGCGGCTACCCGAATCCGGGCTATCCGAATGCCGGTTATGGGAATGCAGGCAATCCCTACGGCGGCTACGGCGCCCAGGGCGGAAACAGTGCATTCGGTTCACTGCAAGGCGCACTGATCAACGCGATCATTCAAGGCATGGCCGGCAGTGTGTTGAATGGGCAAATCGGTTCGCAGCTGCAACCGGCCGACCAGAACTTCCGTCTCCAGCAATTGGGCGGCCTGTTGCAATCGGGCTCGATCAGTCAGCAACAGCAATGGCTGAATCCGCAAACCGGCAGCAAGGTCGCGATCAATCCGATCGGACAGCTCAGCCTGAACGCGCAAACCCGGCAGCAATGCCAGAACCTCGAAGAGACCCTCACGTTACCCGACGGCAAACAGATTCACGAAAAACGAGTGGCCTGTCTCGATCCGCAAACCGGGAAATGGAATCTGGTTAAATAATGCGTTGACTTGATGTCCGCCGGACGGGATTCAATCCCGCCCGCCTCACGCCCGCCGTCATGGTATGATAAGCATCCAAAACCACGGACCTTTCCGATTTTATCTTATTCAACCAGACTGCCTTGCCCGATGACCGATTCCCTACTCTCCACCAAACCCATCCCCACCGCAGAACGCCTGATCATGGCGCTGGACGTGCCGAGTTTCGAGGAAGCGCGCCGATTGGTCGAGACCCTCGGCGACAGCGTCGTGTTTTACAAGGTCGGGATGGAATTGTTCATGTCGGGCGATTATTTCGGCTTTATCGAATGGCTGAAACAGCGCGATAAAAAAGTCTTCGTCGATCTGAAATTTTTCGACGTGCCCGCGACGGTCGGCCGCGCGATCAAGGCCTTGAGCAGCAAGGGCGTCGATTTCGCGACGATTCACGGCAATGACGCGATCATGGAAGCCGCCGCCAAGGACAAGGGCTCGCTGAAGGTATTGGCGGTGACCGCCTTGACCAGCCTCGACCGCGGCGACCTGAACGATCTGGGCTTTCAATGCGACGTGCGCGAACTGGTGCTGTCGCGCGCCCGGCGCGCGTTGCAGCACGGCTGTGACGGCGTCGTTTCCTCCGGGCTCGAGGCGCCGATGCTGCGCGCGGAACTGGGACAGCGCCTGCTCGTCGTCACGCCGGGCATCCGGCCGGTCGAGAACCGCGAGGAAGACGATCAAAAACGCGTCGCGACCGTCGAAACCGCCTTCCAGAACGGCGCCGATTATATCGTGGTCGGCCGGCCGATCCGGGACGCCGAAAACCCGAAAGCGATGGCCGAAAAAATTCAGGGGCAGATTCGCGCGCAATTCGAATAAGTCCGCGCCCGCAGGCGGACTTTTTTGAGTCTCCGGGTTTGTATCTCGACGGCTCTGTGGTAATGTGGGCGGATTATGGTACTTGATCCCGCTTTCCCGGCCTCCTATCCTGTCGCCTTCATGATGGGATTCCTCAGCAGCGTGCATTGCATCGGCATGTGCGGATCGATCATCGGCACCCTGACGCTCAGCCTCGACGCCCAGATCCGCGCGAATAAAGCCGCGCTGATCCCCTACGTATTCAACTACAACGCCGGCCGCATCACCAGTTATGCGCTGGCCGGTGGCCTGGCCGGGGTGATCGACCTGCTGATCGTGCTGTCGATGGGCAAGCTGGAGGGTTACCGGGCGCTGCAGATCCTTTCCGCGCTGATCATGACCGCGTCGGGACTTTATATCGCCGGCTGGTTTCCGCGTTTCGCCTATCTCGAAAAAGCCGGCCTGCATTTATGGAAGCTGATCGAGCCCTACGGACGCCGCTTGATTCCGGTCAAAAGCCGGCTGCACGCCTTTCTGTTCGGCATGGTCTGGGGCTGGCTGCCATGCGGCCTGGTCTATGCGGCCCTGGCCCTGGCCGCGACCGCCGGCAGCATTACCCGCAGCATGTTGACGATGTTTTTTTTCGGGCTCGGTACTTTACCAGCCGTGATGGGTGTCGGTATAATGACCGGGTTATTGACGCGGTTATCGAGGGCGCGCCATTTCAAGCAGGCGGCCGGCCTGTTCATGATCGTGCTCGCCCTGTTCGCCGCCTTGCCGTGGCTGAACCCGATGGCTTACACGGCGCATTCCGCAATTCATTGAGGTCACAGCTTATGAACCCATTTAGCTCGATCATTGGTCAGTCCCCGGCATTGGAATCGCTGTTGCGTAGCGCCGGCATCGCGGCAATGACCGATGTCACGATTTTGATCAAGGGCGAAACCGGCACCGGCAAGGAAGTGCTGGCGAATGCCCTGCAAAAGGCCAGTCCGCGCGCGCGCAAGCCGTTCATCTCGCTGAACTGCGCGGCGCTGCCCGAGAGCCTGATCGAATCCGAATTGTTCGGCCACAAGAAAGGCGCCTTCACCGGCGCGATCGCGAATCAGCAAGGCCTGTTCCAGGCGGCCGACGGCGGCACCCTGTTTCTCGATGAAATCAACTCGCTGCCGATTTCGATCCAGGCCAAACTGCTGCGCTTTTTAGACTCCGGCGAATGCCTCGCGGTCGGCGACACCCGGCCTTACAAGGTCAACGTGCGCGTGATCGCCGCGACCAACAGCGATCTGCTTGAGCAAATCGCCGCCGGCGGGTTTCGCCAGGATTTGTTTTTCCGTCTGAACGTGGTGCCGATGGAACTGCCGTCATTGGCCCAGCGCCCCGAAGACATCGAACTACTGATCAAGCACTTTTTGGGCCTGTTTTCGAATACCCATGCGATTGATCCACCCAAATTCAGCCGGCAATCACTGAAGGTCCTGAAGGCTTATCCGTGGCCCGGCAACATCCGTGAACTGCGCAACCTGTGCGAACGGCTGTGCATTCTGCTGGCAGGCAGAACGATCGAGCCCGAGAATCTTCCGTTTGAATTTACCCGCGGCTTCAGCGAAGAGCGCAGCCTCGAAACCGGCTTCAAACTTCCCGACGGCGGCGTGCAGCTGGATAACCTGGAAGCCGACCTGATTTATCAGGCCCTGAACCGGACCCACGGCAACCGCAGCCAATCGGCCCGACTGCTGGGTCTTTCCCGTGACACCCTGCTCTATCGGATGCGAAAACACGGTTTTTCCGCGCAGTAAGGCGGTTTCCCAAAGCCGGAAAACTTCCCTCTGCGCTGATCCAACCTTCACGCCTGAATCAGGCTATCGAGCAGCCGTGCTCATGGCAGCAGGCATCTGACCCACTGTACGGTGATATTGTCGCTCTTGCCGCTCGCGCGCAACAGTGACAACTTGGCCACTTTGCCGAGTTCGTTGATACCGCTTCCAACCTGCGCCAACTGCAACAGTTCCCGCGCCTTCACGTTCTCCCAAAAGCCGTCGCTGCACAGCACAAAGGTTTCTCCCGCGCGCGCGGGCGGAAAGACATTGATCTCGCTCTGATGTCCGGCCGCCACGTTGATGCTGCGCAGCAGACAATTCTGTTCCGGATGTCCGCCCATTTCGCTTTCGCTGATCTTGCCTTCATCGAGCAGGGCTTGCGGAATCGAATGATCGCGGGTCCGCCAGACCACCTCGCGCGGTGTCAGCCGGTAAATCCTCGAATCACCGCAGTGCGCGGTCATCACCCGCTTGTTATCGAGATAAAGAATCGCGCAGGTCGTGTGCGCCTCGAGCGCCGCGGGATCGCCCTCGAACAACCGCCGCATTTCATCGACCGCGGCGTCGATCCATGACGACATCGTCACGGCTGGTTTGTTGTCCATCATGCGCGCGAACGCCTCAGCATTTTTGATCAGGCCATGACAAAAGAAGCGCGAGGCCTTTTCGCCGGCATGATGCCCACCGAGGCCGTCCGCGACGACGAACAGCGCGAAATCGTGCTCGACGCGGTTGGCCATGCAGTCCTGGTTGATTTCCCGGTCGCCCTGCGATGTCAACTGATGATAAGCCAGTTTCATGGGGGGACTTAGCGGCCGGCGAGACGACTTTGCCGCATCAGTTGCTTCAGGTCGCGAACGGCGAGGTCGAGGCCGCTGAACAAGGCCCGCGCCACGATCGAATGACCGATGTTCAATTCGACGATTTCTGGAATCCGGCAAATAGCCTGAACGTTATGATAATTCAGGCCGTGACCGGCATTGACCTGCAGCCCGGCACTGTTTCCCAAACCCGCGGCCTGGCGGATACGATCCAGTTCCCGCGCACGCGCGGCGGGATTTTCGGCGTCCGCATAGCGACCGGTATGCAATTCGATCACCGGCGCGCCGGCCTTGACCGCCGCTTCGATCTGCGCGGCCTCCGGATCGATGAACAGCGAGACCTCGACACCGACGGCCGCGAGCCTGGCGCAGGCCGAGGCAATTGTGGGCAGATTGCCGACGACATCAAGGCCGCCCTCGGTAGTCAGCTCCTCACGCTTTTCCGGCACCAGGCAGCAGGCGGCAGGCTGGAGTTTTTCCGCGATGCCGAGCATTTCCTCGGTCACCGCCATTTCCATGTTCAGCCGGGTCTGGATCATCGCTTTCAACAAAAACAGATCGCGGTCCTGCATATGCCGGCGGTCTTCGCGCAGATGCGCGGTAATACTGTCCGCGCCGGCCTGTTCGGCGACCAGCGCCGCCTGCACCGGTTCGGGATAGACGGTGCCGCGCGCCTGGCGCACGGTCGCGATATGATCGATATTGACGCCTAATAATATTTCTTGGTGATCCATTGAGTTATAAACGTATCATGATGTCGTTGAGAACCTTGCGGCTGTTCAGCGGCTTACCGTGCAGCAATTGATCGAACACACGCCGCAGCAAGTGCTTGGCCTCGGCCAATACTTCCGCCTCGCCGAAATTCCGGGACTGAATCGCCAGCAGGGTTTTTCCCGAATAACTCCCGTCTTCGGCCTCCAGCGGACAGAGGTCGGCATCGAGGCGGTATTTTTTGATCGGGTCCACCGGCATGCCGTGATGGGCATCGTAGGCCAGTTGCAGGCCGTACCCGGCCTTGTCGAGCAGATTCAGTTCGAAATTTCTGAGCCCGGCTTCGAGCGCGCCTTCCTGCTGCAAATCGGCCAGGCATTGCCGGTAATCGGCAAACAGCTCCGGATGCGGATCCTCCTGGTGCAGAAATGCCGCGATCAATTCGTTGAGATAAAATCCGGCATACAAGGCAAAACCGGTCATCGGCTGGAACGGCCCGGCGAGTTCGACAGCGGCCAAGGTCTTTAATTCCGTTTTGCCGAGAAAAGTCAAACGCAACGGAATGAAGGGCTGCAGCAAGCCTTGCGAGCTGGATCGGGTTTTCCTGACGCCTTTCGCCAGGACCGAAATCCTGCCGAAATCGCGGGTGAACGCCTCGATGATCAGGCTCGATTCGCGGTAGCTGCGCTGCCGGAGGATATAGGCGGGCTGTAAATAGACACGGGTTTCAGTCATTAAAGCCGAGACTGTGCAAAGCGCGTTCGTTGTCGGACCAGCCTTTTTTGACCTTCACCCACAGTTGCAGATAGACTTTCTTGTCGAGCAGCTTTTCGATGTCCAGGCGCGCATCCATGCCGACCTTTTTCAGCAGCTCGCCGTCCTTGCCGATCACGATCGTTTTCTGCGCCGGACGCTCGACCCAGATCACCGCATAAATCTTGGTGATGCCAGGCATTTCCTGATACAGCTCGATCTCGACGGTCAACGCATACGGCAGCTCGTCGCCCAGCCGGCGCGTCAGTTTTTCGCGGATGATTTCGGCGCACAAAAAACGCTCCGGACGATCGGTGATCTGATCTTCCGGGTAGATCAGGCCGCCCTCGGGCAACAGTTCGAGAATCGCGTTTTCGAGGTCTTCGAGGTTGGTGTTTTTCAACGCCGAGATCGGGATCAGATGCTTGAACGGAAAGCGGTGCTGCGCCTCCGCGAAAAACGCCAGAATCTGCTCCTTGTCCTTGATCCTGTCCACCTTGTTGACCGCCAGGATCACCGGCAAGCCCGCCTGCTCGAGCTTCTTGAAGATAACTTCGTCATAGTCCTGAAAGGCCAGGCCGTCGATCAGCCAGACCACCACATCGACGCCGAGCAGGGTCGTATCGGCGGTCCGGTTCAGATAGCGGTTCAGCGCGCGTTGTTTATCGCTGTTGTGCATGCCAGGCGTATCGAGATAAACGATCTGGCCGGCGTCGGTGGTATTGATCCCGACGATCCGGTGCCGGGTCGTTTGCGGCTTGCGCGAGGTGATGCTGATTTTTTGTTTCAGCAAATGATTCATCAATGTCGACTTGCCGACATTCGGACGCCCGATCAGGGCCGCAAAGCCGCACTTCATTGACCTGTTTTCTCCAGCAATCGCAGCATTTTTTCGGCCGCCGCCTGTTCCGCGCGTTTTCTGGACACGCCGGTGCCGATGCAGGCATCCTTCAGCAGCGGAATCGTGCATTTGACCTTAAACGTTTGTTCGTGCGGCAGACCGGACATGGTCAGCAGCGTATATTCGGGCAGATCGATCTTTTTCGACTGCATCAATTCCTGCAACTGCGTTTTCGGGTCTTTTTGCCAATTATCCAGCGACAAGGCTTGAATTTTGTCCTGAAACAGTCCCTCGATCCATTGTTTACAGACATCGATGCCCTGATCGAGATACAACGCGCCGATCACCGCCTCCAGTGCATCGGACAGAATCGATTCGCGGCGGAAACCGCCGCTTTTCAACTCACCGGAACCCAACAGTAGGTAATCGCCGAAACGATGCTCGCGCGCCAGTTCGGCCAGCGCGTCCTGATTGACCAGATTCGCCCTGAGCCGGCTCAAGACGCCTTCGGGCGCCTCGGAAAATTTGTCGTAGAGGATTTCCGCGATCATGAAACCCAAAATCGAATCGCCCAGAAACTCCAGGCGCTCGTTGTTTTTCGCGCCGGCGCTGCGATGCGTCAACGCGGTCGAAAAAAGCTCGGGATTGTTGAAGGTCAATCCCAGTTTAGCGGACAACAGCTTCGGGTCTCTAATCACACCTCACCGTCCCCCCCGGTTTGTATCTCATCGTGAAACTCGACCAGGACGCTGAGATTGTAAGCCATCGGTTTAACCACCTCATAATTGATCTCGACCTTCACATAGTCATTGCTCTTGCCGACTTTGATATCTTCCGGGCTGATGAAATCGACATAGCCGATATTGAAGCGGTTATCGAGACTGCGCCTGATCTGGTATTCGGTCATCTTCGGGAAGCCCGGGTCCTGCTCCAGCGCGCTCAACGCGCTCTTGACCTTGTTGTGATCCAGGTAAACCGGCCCGATCTTCAAGATCAGGAACACGAAGAATCCGAAGATACCGAGCAGGATACATAAGGAAATAAAGGTCAGTCCGCGCTGATGTTTCGGCAATGATTGCATGACGCCTCCCAAAGGCTTAATGAAAGAATCCACTAAGTCTAGTTTATTTTAACGCCGTGCCAATGCGGTCGAAACCGACGCCCTTATGCTGCCAATCCCAGCTCATCCAGATGAAAAACGCCTTGCCGACCAGGTTTTGTTCCGGCACCATGCCCCAATAGCGACTGTCGTTGCTGTTGTCGCGATTGTCGCCCATCACGAAATAATGCCCTTCGGGTACCACAAAAACGCCCTCGACCGACGGCGCCTCCTGGCGGACCAGGATTTTATGTTCGACGCCGGTCAGCTCCTCGTTCAATTCGAGCGCGCCGGTCATGTCCTGCCCCTGCCCGAGGCCCTTATAGAGCCCCAGGGAGGTGTGGCTGACCGGCGTGCCGTTCACAAAAAGCGTTTTATTGAAATAGCCAATCTTGTCGCCCGGAAGACCGATCACGCGCTTGATGTAATCGACCGTCGGGTCCTTCGGAAAGCGGAACACCACGATGTCGCCGCGCTGGGGTTCGTTCAGTTCGATCACTTTTTGATTGATTACCGGCAGGCGAATGCCGTAGGTAAATTTGTTCACCAGAATGAAATCGCCGATCAGCAAGGTCGGCATCATCGAGGCGGAGGGAATCCGAAACGGCTCGGCGATGAACGAGCGCAACAGAAACACGATCAGCACGACCGGAAAGAACGAATGCGCGTATTCGACCAGCCAGGGCTCGTTTTCTTCGTCGTAGGGTCTGTTTTGGGACTTTAGAAAGAGGATGTAGCCGCCCCAAATGACGCCCGTGACCAGCGTCGCCACGAACAAAAAAAATGAAAAATCGTAGTCCATCGTTATCCAATCCCGTACTGAGTAATAAAGTAAATGACGCCGCTTATTCCTTGTTAAGCTGCAAGACCGCCAGGAAAGCCTCCTGCGGAATTTCGATATTGCCGACCTGCTTCATCCGCTTCTTGCCGGCCTTCTGCTTTTCGAGCAGTTTTTTCTTGCGGGTGATGTCGCCGCCGTAGCACTTCGCGGTCACGTTCTTGCGCATCGCCTTGACCGTCGAGCGCGCGATCACCTTCGCGCCGATCGCGGCCTGAATCGCGACCTCGTACATCTGTTTCGGAATCAGGTCCTTCATTTTTTCGACCAGATCGCGGCCCCGGTTCTGGCTTTGGTCGCGGTGCACGATGATCGACAGCGCATCGATCTTGTCGCCGTTGATCAGCACATCGAGCTTGACCAGCGGCGCCTCCTGGAAGCGCAGAAATTCATAATCGAACGACGCGAAGCCGCGGCTGACCGACTTCAGGCGGTCGAAGAAATCGAGCACGACCTCGCTGAGCGGCATCTCGTAATGAATCGCGACCTGCCGGCCGACGAACTGCATGTCTTTCTGCACCCCACGTTTTTCGATACACAGATTAATCACGCTGCCGAGATAATCCTGCGGCACGAAAATATTCGCGCGGATGATCGGCTCGCGGATTTCCTCGATCAGTCCCGCTTCCGGCAGCTTGGCCGGGTTATCGACCATCAGAATCTGATTGCCGTGGGTCACGACTTCATAGACCACGGTCGGCGCGGTCGTGATCAGATCGACATTGTATTCGCGCTCGAGCCGTTCCTGCACGATCTCCATGTGCAGCATGCCGAGGAAGCCGCAGCGGAAACCGAAGCCGAGCGCCTGCGAGGTTTCCGGCTCGAACACCAGGGCTGCATCGTTCAGGTTCAGCTTGTTCAACGCCTCGCGCAGTTCCTCGTAATCGTCCGAACTGACCGGATAGAGACCCGCGAATACGCGCGGCTGCACCTTCTGAAAACCGGTCAACTGCTGGGTAGCCGGCTTGTCGGTCCAGGTGATCGTATCGCCGACCGGTGCGCCGAAAATGTCCTTGATGCCGGCAACCACGAAGCCGACCTCGCCGGTATCGAGCATCTCCTTTTCGAGACGTTTCGGCGTGAACACGCCGACCTTCTCGACCAGAAACGACTTGCCGGTCGACATGATCGTGATCTTCTGCTTGCGGCGAATGCTGCCGTGCACGATACGCACCAGCGACACCACGCCGAGGTAACTGTCGAACCAGGAATCGATGATCAAGGCCTGCAACGGCCCCTCGGCATTGCCCTCGGGCGGCGGAATCTTGGTGACCAGTTGTTCCAGCACATCGCCGACGCCGAGGCCGGTCTTCGCGCTGATCTTTAAGGCATCGTCGGCCGGAATGCCGATCACATCCTCGATCTCGGCGATCACCCGCTCGGGCTCCGCCGACGGCAGATCGATCTTGTTCAATACCGGCATCACTTCGAGGCCCTGCTCGATCGCGGTGTAACAGTTCGCGACGCTCTGCGCCTCGACGCCCTGCGCCGCATCGACGACCAGCAGCGCGCCCTCGCAGGCGGCCAGCGAGCGGGAGACTTCATACGAGAAATCGACGTGCCCCGGCGTGTCAATGAAATTCAGCTGATACGTCTCGCCGTCCTTCGCCTGATAGTCCAGGGTCACGCTCTGCGCCTTGATCGTGATGCCGCGCTCCCGCTCGATATCCATCGAATCGAGCACCTGCGCAGACATTTCCCGGTCGCTGAGGCCGCCGCATATCTGAATGAAGCGGTCCGCCAAGGTCGATTTGCCGTGATCGATGTGCGCGATGATCGAGAAATTTCTGATATGTTTTAAATCCACTGTATCTGTTAAGTCTGTAGAGGCCGATGAACGGAGGGCGAGACAGTCCGGGGAAAGATTGTCCAACGCTGTTGGAGCGAGCCGGGCCGCGCCTGAATATAAACCCGGCATTATAACAGAATCAGGCAGACCGGAACCGTAAGGATTTGAGTAAAACGGAATTAACTGATCGTTCCGGCACCGCCGCCGGACGAGTAGACCAAAGCCGTGGCGCAGGCTCGAAGCGTTCGGGACGGGTTTTAATCCCGCCCCGCCGTGACTGCGCCCCTTTGCAAGACGCCGTGCGCCGCGTCAACAGCCTTAGGAAACCGGCAAGTGCAGATGGCGATGACAAAAATACCGGAACCTCGACCCGTAACTGCGATGGGTCCGTTTCCAGGTATCCCGAAAGGCTTCCGACTTCGACCATTGGATGAACAAGGTCCGCCAGCCTTCGTTATCCGGATGGTTCCAGGTTTCTTCGAAGTCCAGGTCCAAATACACGTTCTCCATCAGTTGAATCAACTCGCTGCAGAAATAAAACGTCGAGCGGAAAGTTTCGGGAATCGGCTGCGAGTCCGCGTCGGCCAATTGCGCGTCCAGGGCTTGCAGGTCCGTATTGCCACCGATCGCCGACCAGAGTGCCATCAGGCGGTCCGCATGACGGGAGAACTGCGCGATGCCGGGCAGGATCGGCGACCAGATCTTTCTGAGCCATGCCGCGCACGCGATAAAATCCGGATCCTCGATATAGAGCCCTTCGGTGTAAAGCCGGGTATCGGGATCGATACGCCTCAGCACCGGATCGAAAGTCCGCTTGGTAATATCGCGCCCCAAGCGGCGATAGCTCTCGAACTGGTCTTCGCCATAGAATTGGTCGCTGGTCGACTCGTGCGGGAAAGCCGCGTGCGACGCCTTGTATTGCATCACCGCGGTATCCTCGTGCCCGTTCATCGAGGCCTTGAGATAGATCAGGGTACCGCTGGAACCGTCCCGATAGACGATCTCGCCCACCGCGCAGCGATTGCGGCTCCAGCGGGCACCGGCGTCCGGCTGGATCGAGCGCACATCGATGTCGATCTTCGCCCCAAAATCGACCTCGCACATCCGTATCAGGGTGCCCAGGCCTTCGAACTGATATTCGGGGTCGCACTCGCCATCGCTGATGATGATCACTTTACACTGGCGCTTGATCAGTTCGTAAGCGGCCAGATTTTCGAAATGGCCGCCGTCCGAAATCGACAGATAATCGGAGCGTTCGTTCGCCGACCCGAACAACTCCATCAGCAAATAGGTCAAGCCGAACCGGGGCGAAGTCCGGTTAACGGCGGGTTTGCTCGGATTCGGAAACCACCAGCCCAGGCGCACGTTGAACAAGGTCATCAGGAAGGCGGTGACCGGCGAGGTGTGGAAGCCCATGTTCGGGTTCGCGGCGGCGCCCGATACCGCGATCGCCTGCCCCAACGTCGGCTGGCCGAAGCGTTTGCAAAATTCGCGCGTATTGAAATAACCGACCGGCTTGCCGCCATCCGCGCCGCCCGCGCCCTTGATCCGATAGCGGCTGCCAAAGGCATAGGGCGTCAGGGTAAAAATCGCGCTTTGCCGGGTATGCAGCGCCAAATCGCTCGACCCGCCCAGATTCAGCGCGCAATTGACGATATGCAAGGGCCCGCGCAAATCCGCCAGATCCGACAACGGCAAATCGTCGCCATCGTCGAAGCCGGTAAAGGTCTGCGGCTGGCGCTGCGTCGGCCGGGTGGCGCCGAGACGGGTCGCTCCGAGATAACAGCGCGCGAGCCGGCTGCGGTAAAAAGCATTGAAGCTGAATTCGTTGATATCGACGCGCCAGCCGAGCAGCAATGTCAGCACACAGCCGGCGGCAAACAGCACAATCGCCCAATGTTCCTGTCTTATGTCCGCCGGCGCCGCCTGGATCAACACGCACACGAGCGTCGATACCGCGACCAGCAAACCCAGGATGAACACGAAAGGCGCGATTTTCGCGACGACCTCGAGCACCTTCGAACTGCCTCCATTGCCCGCGGTCGATGTCGATTTGCCGGCAAAAACGCCGGCGATCGTCGTGCCTATCCACGTGCCGCCGAGTAGCTCATCCCAGTTTTCCTGCATCAGCAGCTTGCTCAGCGCCGGCCCATAAACCGCCGCCACGCTGATCACCATCCAGCCGACGCCGTAAATCGACAGCCAGGCGCCGAGGCGGCTCCACCATTCGCGCACGCCTTCGATCGAGTGGCGTCCCAGAACCCCCAGCATCATGATGATCGAGATCGAGAAGGCAAACAGGATCAGCGGCGGCGTCCAGACAAACGCCAGCCATTTGCCGATGTCTGCCGGTTGCTCTACCCAGCTATCCAGAAGCCAGCGCCCGTCATCGTCGGGTGTGATCCATGCGTGCAACAGCAACATGATCGCGGTGATCAACAGATACAAAACCAGCATCGCGATGGTGGGCGCCAAGATCAGCACCACGCCTTTTTCAAGCTGAGCGAAGAGGTTCGCGTCGGGCGTTTCCTGCGCATCGTCCGCGCCGTCCTTCAGGCAGCAGAAGGCGAGCAAAAATAGCGAAACGAAAGCCACCGTCAATGGGAAAGGCCAGTATGCCCACGCCTCGGTAAAAAAATCGCCGTAGGTTTTCCAATCACTATAAGGCGGTTTCAGACTTCGCTGCCAGACGATCGCCGCCACGAAAAAACCGACCGCCAGCATCGGCAATACGACCCAGAGCTGCACCGCCCCTTGCGAATAATCGAACGGGACATTGCCCCCGGCCCTGTCTTTTCTGAATTGCAGTACGGCCGGCAACAGAAAGAAACCGACCAGTACCAAACACAGCGCGATCGCCACCGCAATCGCAAGATCCGGTGCGCTCGCCTGATCCCTGTAGGCAAAAGGTTGAAAGTCGTAACGCTGATAGACCGCCGCGGCGATCGCCAACAACACAAAAACCCTGAGCCACTGAATCTTGCCTTCCGTTTTTTTGATATTCAGACTGCGATTGTTATAGGCGATGCCGGTCACCGCGAGAATGAACAGCGCGACCGTCGTCCAGCGCCAATCGAGCGCGATGAAAGGCGCATAGCCCGCGTCGGGCCACCAATTGAACACCGCAAACAGCAGGTGCGGGACCAACAGCAGCACCGCGATGCCCAGAATCACCGTCAACTGTATCATCAAGGTATTGCGCAACCAGACCGCCGCCATCGTCCAGGTGTCGGCGCTGAACAGCCCGACCTTGGGTGACAGATAGTTCGAGTAGCGACGCAAATGCCGAATCGAATCGTCCCATTGATCCCTCGCCTCCCCGCTCAGCCAGTCGGTCACGCCATTGTCGTTCGCGCGCCTGCAATTCGCGCTCAACCAGGCGCCGATATAGCCGCCGCCGGAAACGGTCGACAGGTAATCGACTTTCTTCAGCAAGCCGAAATCCCTGAGTGACTCGAGTACGCCCAGGCCGAACGAAGCGCTGCGGATGCCACCGCCCGAAAAAGCCAGCCCGACGAGGTTTTTGGGGTCGGTCACCTGCGCCGGGCGCGCACCGAGTTTCTTCAGTTCATAGGCGAATACCAAGGCCCATTCCGGGTCGAAGGCGAATTGTGTGCCCCATTCCGTATCGCCGGCCAGTTTTTCCGCCCAGGCAAAATCATCACTCAGCCGGTCGAACCATTCCGGTTTATGCAAAAACAGCGCGGCCCATTCCGGTTTACTGATAAACAAGGTGAGCCAGTCAGGATTATTTTTAAACGATTTCTCCCAGCCTTCATCCACGTCCAATTTTTCGAGCAGGGCTTTTCCCTGGTTTTTGAACAGGCCGATCCATGCCGGATGCGGCAAAAACAAGGAGAGGCGGTCGAGATAAGGATCACGGGTCAGGAACGCCGCCGCCTCGTCATGGTCCGCAAGCACGTCCCGCCAACCGGGATGGCGTGCAAAAAGTTCGGCCAATTCCGGTTTGCCGGCAAGGCGCTCGCCCAGTTCGGGCTTGCGTTCGGTCAACAGCAGGCGCCATTCCCCCTGCGGATCACCGACGCTGAATAGATCGATCCAGGCTGGTTTGTCCTTGAAAAGTTCGAACCATTTTTTATCCGGTAACAGACTTTCGAGCGTATCCGCCCCCGTATTATTCACCAGCACAGGATGTTCATTGTTATTATTCATATTTCCCCCTACCCTGTTATTTAGCCCGGAAAGGACATAAGAATCTTACGTTAGACCGCAGTCAACCTGTCCGACAGGCGGCTCGCAACAGACCTAAGAATCCCGTAATATTGACAATATTATTAATTTATTAATCAACAGCTTGCGCCTTATGTTTGACGCTTTGGGTTTTTGGCTGACTCGCCGTGCATCCTGCCACAAAAACAACAGAACTGCCAGCCCTGGCCCTGGATTTTATTTATCGGGAGCATGCGGTTAGTTGCTCATGCAAACATCCTCCGGCATATTAATCACTGGAGCTGTCAACATCCATGTCCTTTAAAAGCTTACCGGCCATTTTTGCGACATAGGCCAGTACCGCGATTAAAATGAACAAGCCCAGGACCAGCGGGGCGTGTGAAAGAAAACCGGCCGGCTCGGTATCGCGGGCCAAGCCGGTCAGATGTTTGGTCGCATAACCGAAATAAACCAGGCTACCGTTGTAAACCAGAATGCCACTGGTGGCGGCTAAATAAGGCCGAAATTTCACGTCGGTAACCGATAGAGCATAACTGACCAGCGCAAAAGGCAGCGGCGTCAGGCGCAGCAACAACATCAGCTTGAAGGCGTGATCTCCGCTGATCGCCTTGTCCAAGGCGGCAAAGCGCTGATGGCCGGCAATAAAAGCCATCACCCTTGTGCGCAGAAAATCCCGGCCCAGGAAGAAGATCACGGTAGCCGACAGATAGGTGGCGAGCATCACCACCCCTTCGGCGGTCACAAGTGGAAATAAGACGCCCGCCGCAAAAGAGAGCGCATCAACCGATACAAAAACCGGCGCGAGCAGCGTAAATAGGAGGATAAATCCCAGCGGTGCGAAAATCCCGAGACCTTCGATCCAGACCTCCACATCAGGAAGATAGAGTTCAAGTTCGTGCCCAATCAACAAAACGAGTCCGACAAAGACCAAGATCGCCGACAGTTTCCTGCTAAGACGGGTGTGTTGTAGGTGCATGACCGACCTATCCTTCAACCAAGGGAACAAAATGAACGCAGAATGGAGGCTCGAACCGTAGCCCGTTAAATTTTGGTAAACCGATAAAATATCCGCTTGGCCGCTTCGGCGGTCGCGATATAGAGCGCCACGATCCCTGCCAATAAAGCCAGCAGAGTGCATGAAAGCGGCTCAAAGCCGATCAGGGAAGCGAACGGCAAATACGGCAAGGCGATCGTCAACACGACGATCGCCAAGGTGGCGCCTATCAGATAACCGCCGGGCCGGCTCTTGCGGATGGACTGGCTGCTGCGCACGACAAAGACGATCAGGGCCGCCGACACCACCGATTCCAAGAACCAACCGGTGCGGAATTGTTCGGCGGGAACCTTCAACCACAACAGCAGACCGAAGGTCAGATAGTCGAACAGTGAACTGACGATGCCGAAGGTGAACATGAATTTGCGAATGAAGCGAATGTCCCAGCGCCGGGGCTGGGTCACCATGTCCGGATCGACGTTATCCGAGGCGATGGTCATTTCCGGAAAGTCGGTCAGCAGGTTGGTCAACAGAATCTGCTTCGGCAATAGCGGCAGAAAAGGCAGGAACAGCGATGCCCCGGCCATGCTGAACATGTTGCCGAAATTGGCGCTGGTCGCCATGAACACATATTTCAGCGTGTTCGCGAAGGTGATGCGTCCCGCCTTGACGCCTTCGACCAGAACGTCCAGATTTTTTTCCAGGAGCACGATTTGCGCGGTTTCCTTGGCGACATCGGCCGCGCTATCGACCGAAATGCCGACATCGGCGGCATGCAAGGCGGAAACGTCATTGATCCCGTCGCCCATGTAACCGACCACGAAACCGGCTTTTTTCAGGGCGATGATGATGCGTTCCTTCTGGTTGGGCTCGACTTCCGCGAAGACACTCGCCTCGGCCACCCGGCTCATCAGCGCGTTGCCGCTCATGTTCGCGATTTCAGGCCCGGTCAGGATCGTGGCGCCCGGCAGGCCCAATTGCTGGCTGACGGTTTCGGCAACCAAGCGGTTGTCGCCGGTGATGATTTTCAGGCTCACGCCAAGTTCACGCAGTTGTTCGATCGTTTCGGCACAGTGGGCTTTGGGCGGGTCGAACAGGGTGATAAAGCCCAAAAACCGCATCTCCTGCTCATCGTCCTTATCGAAGCGGTTGTCCCCATCCAGGGGCTTATAAGCCAGCCCCAGGGTGCGCAGGCCTTGCGCGCTATAGGCTTGATAGCTTTGTTCGATCCGATCGCGAACCGCATCGATGGCGGTCAAGCTGCCATCGCTGTTTTCAACGTGCGAGCAGACATCCAGCACATGGGTCAGCGCGCCCTTGGTAACCAGAACGCTCGTGCCGGCATCGGAAATCAGCAGGCTCAAGCGTTTGCGGTAAAAATCGTACGGAATTTCGGCCAATTTGCGGCACGCTTTGACATCGAACGCGCGAAAATTCCGGATCGCTTCATCGATCGGATTGTTGAAGCCGGTCTCGTAAAACGAATTCAGATACGCATAACGCGAAACCTTCTCGCTGGGTTTGCCCTCCCAATCGACAGCGTCATTTAAGCGCACCTTGCCTTCGGTCAAGGTGCCGGTCTTGTCCGAACACAACACGTTCATGCTGCCGAAGTTCTCAATCGAAGCCAGCTGTTTGACGATGACTTTTTCGGCGGCCATGCGTTTGGCGCCATGCGCCAGATTGATACTGATCACCGCCGGCAATAATTGCGGCGTCAACCCGACGGCCAGCGCCAAGGCGAACAGGAACGAATCGATCACCGGTTTATGCAGATACACGTTCACCGCGAAAATCATGATGACCAGGATCAACGTGACTTCCATCAGCATATAGCCGAAGCGCCTGACGCCGCGTTCAAAATCGGTTTCAGGCGCCTTGAGCTTGATACGTCCGGACAGCTTGCCGAATTCGGTATTTTGTCCGGTGGCAATGACCAACGCTTTGGCTTCGCCGCTTTGCACATGCGTTCCCATCCACAGCGCATTGCTGCGCTGGCCTAGCGGCGCATCGGCGGCCACGAGACCGGGTGATTTTTCGACCGGATAACTTTCGCCGGTCAACATCGCTTCATCGATGAAAAGATGATCGGCGCTCAGCAACAGACAATCGGCCGGAATGATGTCGCCGGCTTTCAGGGCAACCTTATCGCCCGGCACCAGCTCGTCGGCCGGCACCTCCGCTACGATGCCGCCGCGCATGACCGCCACCTTGATTTGCACCAGCGCGAGTAATTTTTCGACCGCGTCGGCCGCGCCTTTTTCCTGCCAAAATCCGAGGATGCCGCTGATCAAGACGATTGTCATAATAATCGCGGCATCGACTTTGTCATGCAGGAAAAAAGACAATCCGGTCGCAAACAACAAGATCAGGATAATCGAGCTTTTGAATTGCGCCAAAAACAGCCGCACCGGCCCGGTTTTTTTCTTACCGTTCAGCCGGTTGGCGCCGAAGCGTTTAAGGCGCTCGCCGGCCTCCCGGGCGCTGAGGCCTTGCGCCGGCGTTTGCAGTCGCTGCAGATGCTGCTCGACGCCAATGGCCCAGAAAGCTGAATCGGTTTGGGTTGTCGCCGGCAGTTTGGGTAGGATCATGAGACTCGCCTTCGATAAGGCTGAAATTCAGCCATGGCTTGCGTGAATCGGATAGCCTCCGTTAACCGAGCCGAAATTGACGGAGGCTTTGCGGTATTTTATTGACCGGTGTGAATGATCTTGTTCTTCAAGGCCGAGAGCGAGTTTTTAAGCTTATCCCAGGTTGCCGCCGCTTTTTGAGTATGAATGACGTCTTTGATTTCGTCGATCGCATCGTAAAGTTCCTTATAATCGTCCTTCGCGCCGTAACCCAAAATTTCAGCCAGTTTCAACTGGTCCTTGGCCGCATCGGTCAATTTCAAGATTTCGTCCCGGCTGGTTTCCTTTTTCAAATCGCTCTGATGTTCCAACTCGGACGCCGCGGTCAGCAAGGCCTCGGCTTTAAGCACCGGCAACGGCATGATCTCGGTGGTTTTATCCAGCAGACTCAGAACCGCATACAGCGCGTCCTTAGCCTCCTCGGTTTTGCCTTGATCGATCAATTTGGCCGCCTCCTTGATGGCCGCGGGGTATGTGCCTAAAGGAATGCTTGTCGTGGTGATGCGTGCTTCGCTGACCAATTCATCCAGAAGATAACGGGCATCCTGCACCTTGTGTTCCCTGAGTAAGATATCGGCTTGATCGACCATCTTTTGAACGTGAGCGGAATCACTGTCGAAATCGTCCACCTCCGCGTCGACATTCGCGGCAATCAAATCGATCTTGGGATACTTCGCCAACAAACTATCGAGTTTGCCGGAAACGTCCCGCAGCAGGGCCGTCGCCTTTTTCGTGTCGTTCGTTTGTAACGCCAATAACGCATGTTGCGTGCCCGTCACCGCCTCTAATGCCTCCTGCGCTATCTTTTGTTGTCTCTCCGCAAGCAGTTGACGCTTTGTCGCCAGCGCTTCTTTCGGCACAATCGTCGTCGCGGAGTTTACAGGGGATGAGCCGGTCGCCGCCGAAACGCGGAAGGCCATGCCGGCCGACGCGATGAGCGCGATCGCTACCGTTGCGCCGGTTGTTTTCAATGTCTGTTTGTTCATGTTGTTTCCCTTTATTTCGAATGCATGTCTATGCATTCGAAATAAAGCAAACCGTATGCCAAAACCATTACATCGCTGACGACGAAATCAATGAACAGTCGCCACATCCCTTAAAACCGTCTATTTACGAGGGTATATGTCGAAATCGGCAGCCTGACTTGGACGGCAAATCAAACCCGTGTACCCACTTTCCGGTCGATTTGAATGCCCGGAAACGCTTCGTATCGGTTTAATTCACCGCGCGGAATGGTTGTTTCCAACCGATTCAATGAATCGCTGGGTGTTACGCTAAGCCTCTTCGAGGCTGGTACTTGGCTTGAGCGAATCCGTGCCTGGCCTTTTTTCGGAAACGTTCGGGAAGGGTCGGGAGTCCTCGGCGCCTGCCCCGTCCAGCAATAATTTTTCAAACTCCGGCGCGGGGATCGGCCGGGAAAAATAATAGCCCTGCGCATAATCGCAGCCGGCGGCCATCAGCAGCGCGCGCTGCGCCTCGGTTTCGACGCCTTCCGCGATCACCTTGATGCCCAGTCGATGCGCCATGCTGATGATCGCATCGCACAGGACCCTATCGTTCGACTGCGGGGTAATATTGTGGACGAAGGACTTGTCGATCTTCAGGTAATCGATGTCGAACTTTTTCAGATACGACAGCGAGGAATAGCCGGTGCCGAAATCGTCGATCGCTACTTCGATGCCGGCATCCCGGTACTCGAGCAAGCGTTTCTTGACCCGCTCATTCGCATCCAACAGCAGACTTTCGGTAATTTCGACCACGATGCTGTGCTCTCCCAGTTGGTGGTCGCGGAGATACTCGATCCAGGATGAGTTCGCGCGGTTTTCGATCAAAAACTGCACCGGCGATTTGTTCACGCTGATCTGAAAACCCCGATCGCAAGCGGCTTGCCAAATGGCCACCTGTTTCGCGGCCTGCCTGAACACCCAATCGCCGATCTCGACGATCATCCGGGTCTCTTCGGCGATCGGCACGAAAATCTCGGGGCTGATGAAGCCTTTTTCCGGATGCCGCCAGCGCAACAGGGCTTCCGCCTTGTGTATGGCCCCGGTCGCAAGCTCAACGATCGGCTGATAATACAGTTGCAACTGGTTGCCCGCGATGGCCGCACGCAGATCGTTCGCGATGCGTCTGCGCGATTCGGCGGCGGTCTGCATGGCCGGCGTAAAATAATGAAAGCGGTTGCGGCCCTCGTTTTTAGCCGCATACATCGCATGGTCCGCGTTTTTCAGCAACGCGTCGATCGAGGTCGCGTCATCGGGAAACAGCGTGATGCCGATGCTCGCCGAAATGTACGCACTTTCATGATCCAAATAGAACGGCATCGCCAATTTATCGAGAATGTTCTGGGCGATGCGGCCGATGATCTGCTCGTTCTCGAAATTATTGACGATCACGGTGAATTCATCGCCGCCCAGACGCGCCACCGTATCGGTTTCGCGCACGCAATTGCGTAGCCGTTTCGCCGCGTCCTTCAGCAAAATATCGCCCATGCCATGCCCGAGCGAATCGTTGATTTCCTTGAAGTGGTCCAGGTCGATGAAGAACAGCGCCACCTTGTCGCCCTTGCGCTGGGCTTTTTTCAGGTCCTGTTCCAGGCGCTCATGGAACATGTTCCGATTCGGCAGTTCGGTCACATAATCAAAATTGGCCTGTTTCCAGATGATTTGATCCAGGCGCTTGATTTCCGAAATATCGCTGAAGATGCCCAGATAATGCGTGATATTGCCCTGCTTGTCATAGATGCCGTTGATGCTCAGCCAGATCGGGAAATGCGTGCCGTTTTTGTGTTTGTTCCATATTTCGCCGCGCCAGCTGCCGGCCGTATGGATCGCCTCCCACATGGTTTTATAGAACTTGCCGTCCTGCCGTCCGGATGACAGCAGCGAAGGATTTTTCCCGATCAACTCCTCCGCCGTGTAGCCGGTGATATCCGAAATGGCGCGGTTGACCGAGATGATCCGCCTTGCCGGGTCGGTGATCAGAATCCCGTCCATGCTGTTCTCGAACACCTTGCCCGCCAAAAACAGTTGCTCGTTCGTGCGTTGTTGTTCGAGTACGATACTGACGAGGCTGGACGTCAGTTCGAGCAACTTCTGCTCAAACGCAGTGGGCAAGCGGTGCTCGAAGCTGGAGAGCGCGAACGACCCCAGGATGGCGCCGTCTTTCGCGCGCACGGGCACGGACCAACAGGCGCAAATGTTGAATACTTCGGCTAGATGACGAATATCCTGCCAGCGCGGGTCGGTCAGGGTGTTCTCGACAAAAACCGGCTGATGCATAAAGACCGCATTGCCGCAGGAACCGGCGCCCGGCCCCGGGCGCAGATCGTTCAGCAAGGTGACGGCTTCCGCCGGCACGCTCGGCGCCGCAAAAACGTTCAAAACCTGGCGCGATTCGTCGAGCAGCATGATCGATGCGGCCGAGTTTGCGACGAGCAATTCCCCAAACAAGCAGATCTGTTCGCAGATCGTGAGCGCCTCGTGTCCTTGCGCGACCAGGGTCAGAATATCCTGCTGAAGCTGCAAGATGGTGGTTTGTTCCTGAACCGTCAGGCCCAGATGGTTGGTAAGTCGAGGCGGTATTGGCAAATCGTGCAAAAGGGATTGGTCGTTCGAGCTCATCAGCGGATTCTTTCTTAAAGCATTCAAAACCCGTAGTCACTTCAGGTTTTTAGCGGCCGCCAGGATGGAGAGCCCCCCGTCAGCCGGCCATTATTTTTTTAGGGAAAGCAACAAATATCGGCATATAAAATATGTTAGATATATCATATAAGTTTATCTTAATATTACCAAAATTGCGAATTAAGAACACGCCGGACCATGACGGCGCAATAAGAATGTTAGAATGCAAGCGATGCGCACGCTCGACCACGCGGAGAAAAAATCTCGGCAATCATGAATTTATTTTTGGGTGAATCCTCATTAGAATAATAGCGATGCGATGCAGCCGGACGCTCACGTTGGTCGAGTGATCCGGAAACATGCAGAAATGTCATCCCCTGCCTATGCCATAACAACGAAAGGAATCATGCAATACGCCCTTGCCGACAGCCGCTCCGATATTCTGGTGAACCGTCTTCACGATTTCACCGTTCCCTGGGCGCAGCGGATCGTCAAACGCCACTGCCCGGAAACCCGGGTAAAAAACCTCGAACTCGTCTCCGCCGACATCGGCACGACGACCCGCGTGCGCCTGGCGGTCGAGCACGATGGCCCGGCGTCGCTGCCGCGCCGCTGGTTCGTCAAAATGCCGTCGCTGGCCTGGCGCGCCCGGCTGATCACCGCCCTGCCCCGGCTGCTGCATGTCGAAACCCGGTTTTACCGTGACATCGCGCACGCGGTTCCGCTCGACCGGCCCGCGTTGTTGGCCGCGCAAAGCCGCCTCGGCAAGGGCTCCACCCTGGTGCTATCCGATGTCTCCGAAAGCGGAGCGCAGCCGGGCCGCACCGGCGAAGCCTTGACACTGGCTCAGGCGGCGGCGGTGGTCGAACACCTAGCGCGCTTTCATGCGTCATTTTGGGGGATTCAGCACGACCCGAACTACCGCTGGCTCGGCGGTCCGGTCCGGCGCCTGGAAGACGCGCTCGGAACGCTGATGGCCGCGCCGCTGATGCGGCTTGGCCTGGACAAAGCCGACGCCGCCGTGCCCGGCCATTTGCACCGGCCGGCGCTGGCCTATGCGCGCCGGCGCCGCCGGGTCATGCGCTTTTTGCACCGCGACCGGCAGACACTGATCCATCGCGACTGCCATCCCGGCAATTTTTTCTGGCACGGCGCCACGCCGGGCTTTCTTGACTGGCAACTGGTGCGGATCGGCGAAGGCATCGCCGACATTGCCTATTTTCTCGCGACAGCGCTGGAGCCGGAAACACGACGCTCACATGAGCGCGCGCTGCTGGACCATTACCGGCACAGCCTCGCCGCGCATGGCGTCGTCGACACTCAGCCGGAGACACTCTGGCAGCGCTACCGCGCGCACCTGTCCTACCCGTTCGAGGCGATGGTGGTGACCTTGGCGATCGGCGGCATGATGGAGGAGGAAGCCAATCTCGCCATGATTCGGCGCGCGGCGAGCGCGATCAGCGATCTGGATGGGTTCGCGGCGCTGGCGGAGGCGTGAAATCGAGGTTACCCCTTGTCCGCGAAAAAAACGAAAGGCTTCGATCGTTTCAAAGTCGCTCTTACCCAAACACAACAAACCGAGTCGGCAAGCGGCATTATATAAGGCAAAACGCCAAGGAATCTCATTCTAGAAAGTTTCAAGTGGCGAGAGAATGAAGCTGACAAAGTAGAATTAGTTTTGTCAGAAAGAACTTGTATACAGATATCCCAGACCTGCCAGGTTATTATCATCTGGCAGGTCTTCAACTTTGGAACTAATTGTTAACTAAACGCGAATGCGGCAGTCCATGCTGCCACCTTTAGTGGAGTTGAGTCATGCAATAACTACACGGGTGTCGCACCAGCATGGCGAGATAACTCAGATACTGATGCTTGTTCTTGAAGACATGGACGGCTTACGCTTCGTAAAACCCATCAAGCCCAATAACGCCGAGCCGAACAGCCAGACCGCGGCGGGAATTGGAACTGCGCTGACAGGGGAAGGGTCATCCGCAGTTGCGGTCAATACAGCGTAATCTAAATAAAAATCACCGCGTGTGGCTATTAACACGGCTGTCAGAATACCATCCGCCTTCAAATCCAATAAAACTGAGCCGATGCTAAAGTTAAAAGAATGGTTTGCATCCGCGTTAGTTGTTTAGTCCCGTCTATAAATGGTGTAACCTATTCCCAACTGAAAGAGGAAAAACAATGGGACAAGTACTACACGGAGCAGCCAAGACCACGCACGCTGTCCGAGAAAAAATTCAAGGCTCTCAAGAGAGCCTCGTTAAACTCGCCAAGCGCTACGGCATCAACCC
>Ga0207968_100086_pt1 | contig 41616 bp, 28 predicted proteins | sample LakWasMet21_HOW5_2_FD_183867 | JGI IMG/M metagenome (GOLD analysis project Ga0207968, IMG submission 183867) | Freshwater sediment methanotrophic microbial communities from Lake Washington under simulated oxygen tension - Sediment Metagenome... | ecosystem: Environmental > Aquatic > Freshwater >...
GTGGCTTTTTTATGTAAACGAATCAGCATTGCAGTTTTTCCTTGAGTTCTTTTGGTAGCCCTGACAGCGCTTCTTCACATACCAGGTAACGCCATAGACGCGGTATATTCTCTACCGAGACGTAACAGGTAGGCAGGTCATCTTGACATTATTCTTCATCAAAATCGAAGTAAATATGCACTTTTAAATTAGCCACCATTTTTGTTTCTCACAGCCAGAAAATTTTTCAAAACGATAGCAAAGCCACGCGGAAATTTCAACAGAAAGCCATAGCCTTTTACAAAGCAAAGCCCCCTAAATAAAAAAGTATCTTTTTTCAGGCTACCACCTGCCTCGGATAGGATTATCTAATTCCCCAGCCACAAAAAATAGCACGACGCCCAACAAAAAATCCTTGGTAAAAAGATTTATTGCGGCGGATGAGAGCTTTCAAATCCCCAAAATAGTGATCATCCCTCCCGGAGATCATTATGGAACCCGTTGCCATCCCTAAAACCATCGACGATCCGATTCACCTTTTGCTGTGGAGCGCCGATGAAATCGTGCCTTTCATGGTGTGTATGCTGACCGGCATGCTGATCGATAAATTCATTCCCGCCCTGGTCATTGGCGCCATCGCCGTCAAATGCTACCGGCGCTTTCGTGACAATCGCCCGGACGGTTATACCTTGCATGCAATCTATTGGCTGGGTTTGCTGCCCAGCAAGGCGATCACCATTCCCAATCCCTTCATCCGGCGGTTTTACCCGTGAGGCTTTCGGATTTCCTGCGGACTTGGGAAGGGCACGAGGCCGAGAACCGTTTCAGCCGCATCATCATTCTGGGATTGCTGGGGGTGTGCGTGATTACCTCGCTGGCCGCCTGGCGCACCGAGCGCAGCATCATTCTGGTGCCGCCGACCTTGACGAAAGAAGTCGAAGTAACCCGAACGGCGGCTTCCAGCGAGTTCAAGGAGTCCTGGGGCCTGTTTCTGGCCGAATTGTTGGGCAACACTACACCGGCCAATGCCGATTTCCTCAAAATCGCCATCGAGCCGTTGTTGGCGCCCGAGATCTACCGCACCGTGCTGGATGCGATGACTGATCAGATCAAGGAGATCAAAATGGACCGGGTCGCGATCAGCTTTACGCCCCGGCATGTCGATTATGAGGCCGAAACCAACAAGGTCTTTGTCAGCGGCGAACTCAAAAGCCAGGGTCCCAGTTCCAAGCCGGACATCAAGCCGCGCACCTACGAATTCATCATCGCCATCAAAAACTACCGGCCCCGCCTGGAGTTCATCGATGTCTATCCCGACGACCCCAGAACGCTGGAGCGCCTGAAAGCCGGGCCATCGCCACAGAGAGCCGCAACGCCATGAAAAGTGCCTGTTATCCACTCGCTTTATTGCTGATCGTCAGCATGCCGTTATCCGCTCAGGAATTAGCGGCTAACGGTTTAACCGCACCTCCGCATAAAGACAATCAGGCTCTGGAAACCGCGCCCTTGCCGGATGTGCCAAGGATGGCAACTGATCAGTCTCCACAGCAAGTTGAATTGCCGCCCGTCGATGCCAGTGTCCTGAATCCTCCCACTCAGCAGTCGGCCACTTCCGTCGCGTCGCAAACCCTTCAGGTTAAGCCCGGCATCAACGAGCTGATGCCGATTGCGGTTGGCCATTTGAACCGGCTGGTGACGCCCTTCGACAACCCGGTGGTGACCACGACCAGTCAGGCGACCACCAGCACTAAGGGCAAGATCGTCTATGTCGCGACCACCGATGAAACGCCGGTGACCTTGTACATCACGCCCGGCGACAATCAGGATATCGCGCTCTCGTTGACGCTGATTCCCAAACGGATACCCGCCCGTGAAATCCATCTCAGCCTGGATCAGGAGACGTATAAACGGCTGACGCAATGGCAACAGCGAACCAAAGATTCGTCCGATAAACCCGCAAACCAGGAACAGGACTACATCACGACCCTGAAGCAGTTGTTCCGGGATCTGGGATTGCAAAAAACGCCCGCCGGGTTTTCATTACGCGACCCGAGTCAATCCGAACAAATCCACTGCCATCAAGACCAGGTCCGGATTCACACCGGCCAGCTTCTGGAAGGGCAGGATCTCTTAATATTCGTGGGCGTCGCCCGCAACACCGGCGTCATCCCGATCGAATTCGATGAACGCGTCTGTGCTTCTACCCAGGACGAAGTCCTGGCCGTGGCCGCCTGGCCGAAAGTGGTGCTCGGACCCGATGAATCAACCGAACTCTATGTCGCGGTCAGACGAAAAGACGAGGCTGCCATCACGGTCAGACCGTCCTTGCTGAACGGGAGGATGCCTTGATGGCCGGTATCGACCACTGGTGGTCGGCGCTGAGCCCGACTGCCAAACGGAATGTCGTCGTGGGTAGCATCGGTACTGTGTTGATCGCGACGATCATCGGCTTGGCCTCGGTGTCTCCGGAAGTCGTCAAGCCTTCCAGCAAGCAGGCTACGATCCAGCACATTCTCACCGATAGCGATCCCCGCTCGTTGGGTATCGACGGCATTTCCGCCCAGTTACGCGACCTGCTGCAGAAAAATGAAGAGCAGGGCCGGCGTCTCGGGGCGATTGAAGAGCAGCAAAAACGTCAGCAACAATCCGATGAGATGCGCTTCAAACAATGGACCCTGGCCGAGCGGGAAGCCTATGACGCCAAACTGAAAGCCGTCTCCGGTGAACTGGAAGCGCTCCGGAACAAACCGGCAGCGTCGGAGGTGGTGCTTCCGGATACCGGCTCGACAGCGGGTACCGTATTACCTTTGCCCAATCCGGTCGATCGGCGATCAAGCCTCACCCGCACCACGCCCGATCCCAATGACCTGACCCGTGTTTTCGAGCAAGCGGCCATCCCCGGCCCGAATTCGGGCAATCCCGGCATATCGGGAGGGCGTGTGTCTCCCAATACCCAACCGCAGGCGGCCTTGCAGATTCGCGTGATCAAGGATGACAAGGCGTCACCGAGAGGACCGGAAGGAAAACCCTTATCCGAGCCATCCGCCAGGCACAGCGACGTTTTTATCCCGGCCGGCAGCATTCTGACCGGCGTCTTGTTGAACGGATTGGATGCGCCCACCGGTAAAAAGGCCAAGAAGGAGCCGATGCCGGTGCTTTTCCGGATCAAAAAGGAAGCCATTTTGCCCAATCGCTTCCATGCGGATTTGCGCGAATGCTTCCTGTTGGCCGCAGGCTTCGGCGACTTGAGCGCCGAGCGCGCCTATTTTCGCGGCGAGACGTTTTCCTGCGTGCGTCAGGACGGCGGCGTGATCGAAGTGCCGATGAACGCCTATGCGACCGGGGAAGATGGCAAGAACGGCGTCAGAGGCCGTGTCGTGTCCAAACAAGGCGCCTTGCTGGCGCAGTCGATGATGGCCGGATTTCTGCGCGGCTTTTCCGATGCCTTCGGCCGTAACCAGGTTCCGGTGCTGCTGACCGGCGGTCTGGGGAGCCTAGCCGGTACGACGCCGTTTCAAAGCGCCTTTTCCGCCCAGTCCATGGAAGGCGGGGCGCTGAAAGGGGCCGGTTATGCGATGGAGCGTCTCTCGCACTTTTATATGGACATGGCCGAAGAGATTTACCCGGTCATCGAAGTCGATGCTACCCGGCAGGTGAGCTTCATCGTGCAAAAAGGCACAGCGCTCAAACTGAAAACCCCGGCCTGATGCAAAAGATGGGTGTTTCTGAAATTTATTGTTCGTATCGGCTTTTCGCCAGCCAGTAAGCTGTTGCCATCTTTTAATCCTTAACGGTCGTTCTCATGAATTGTCTTAGCCGACTCGCTTTTCTGTTACTGCTTTGTATAGGGGCTGCCGTAATGGCGGCCGATGCGCCCAAGATTTCGCCTGCCGATATCGCCGCCGGTTTGATGTCGGTCAAAATCGACGGCATGCAGGATTTGCCGATTACCGGGCTCAAAATGGTCAAGACCGGCGAGCAGATCGTGTTCATGTCGAGTAATGGCCGCTTTGCGCTGTACGGCGGCAAATTGCTCGATGTCTGGACCCAGCAGGAAATCAAGGACCTTCCCGACATCGACCGCATTGCCAGACGGATTGATCTGTCACGGATGAAACTCAATATCGACGATTTGGGACCTGTCACCGTCGGTCACGGCAAAGATTCCGTGCTGATCTTCATCGATCCGCGCTGCCCGTATTGCGGCAAGGTCATGAAAGACCTGCAAGCCTTGCAGGATCGCTATACCTTCAAACTGGCCATGGTACCGATCCTGGGCCAGGAATCGCAAAACGTCGTCGTGCAACTGGCTTGTCAGCAAGCCTCAAAAGATCAAAAAGATCAGGACAGCGTCCGTCAGCGCCTCCTGAAACAAGACTATGTCGGTCTTCAAACCGATAATCCTGCGTCTTGTAACAAGGAACCACTGCAACGGGCGATCGTGACCGCCAAACTGTTTGGCCTGCCCGGCGTGCCGTTTCTGATCGCTCCGGACGGACGCACGCACAGTGGCGCGCCCGAATCGCTGTCCGATTGGCTGGAAAACAAACCTGCCGTCGTCCAAGCCCCAGCCAAGACCGACAAGATGGAGAAAAAGCCGTGAGTCCGCGCAGGCTGATTCTACCGGTTCTCCTGGGATGGATCGTTTTTTTCAGTACCGGTTGTGCCACGCAATACGGCTGCAAGGGCATGCCGGACGACCCCAAGTGTCTGTCGACTACCGAAGCCTATCAGGTGACCGACAAGGCCTTGCCGGAGCCGTCCAAATCCGAAACCCCAAAAAGCGAAGCAGTTAAAGCAGATGCAATCGCCCCTTTCCCGAGTCATGCTCGGCAACCCGTTCCCAAAATCGACGATCCCACGCCGATTCGAACCCCGGCTCAGATCATGCGCATCTGGATTGCCCCCTGGGAGGACAGCGACGGCGACCTGATGGTCTCGGGCTATGTGTACACCGAACTGGAACCCCGGCGCTGGATGATCGGTAAAAGTGCGCCGACGGTCAGTCCGTCGCTGATTCCGCTGCAAATCGAGCAGCGTCCTCCGGAAAGACAGCAAGATCAGGATCAGCCTGGTACCGAGATCGAAGGAATGCCGCCAGGCCCATCCAAGGCACCGAACACACATTAAACCATCCTTCCGCCAATCCTTACCGGGGTGGGCGAGAAGCCGCGGGCAACCGCTTGGGCGAGCCGGACATCCAGTCCGAGACAGGACGGGCAACCGTCTTTTAATTTTCCCATGAGGTCATTTTTTATGAGATTGTCACGTCAAACGGGCGCGTCGGTAGTCCTGGCATCCCTGTTGCTGGTCATGCTGGCGCCCGATGCGCTGGCCGGCGCCGGCGGCACCGAGTTCAACAATGTCTGGACGCTGCTTACCGGCTGGGTGGAAGGATTGCTCGGCCGCATCATCGCCATTGTGTTTGTGATCGTGGGCCTGGTTGCCGGCGTGGTGCGCGGCAGCATCATGGGCTTTGTGCTGGGCATTGCCAGTGGCGTCGGCTTGTTCGCCGCCCCGACGATCATTACCAATATCGTCACCGCCACGCTGTGAGTTCGACATGAACGAGTTAACCGGAAGCCATTCCCATTCCGAGACGGCGGCGGGCAACTGTCGAATTTCAACTCGGGTTTCCAACGTGTTGCGTGTGCATGTCGTGGCGAGCGATGGGCGGGCGCTCAATTCCTGTCATCCGGCGCGCGCCCGTGAACTCATCCGCAAAGGGCGCGCCCTGCGCATCGGCCGCCATCCTTACACGATTCGTTTGTTAGGGACGGCAACTCAGGAGGCTGAAGCCCAATCCATGCCGCAGGCTGGCTCATGAAACCCTCCCGCATTCATCCTGCCGACTCCCTGTTTTCGTCACTGGCTTATGATCCCGATCACCAGCTTTTTCTGCTGGCGGACGCAAGCATCGGTTTTGGCTTTATTTGCCGGCCGCTGACCGGCGCCGATCCGAGCGTTTCGGCGCGAGTCAATGTGCTGCTGAACCAGGACTGGCCCACCGAGGCCTTGCTGCAGGTGAGTCTCTGGACCTCCCCGGACATTGAAGAATCGTTGGCCATCATGCAGACCCGCCGCCTCAAACAGCAGAAGACGATCTATAAGGCGATGACGCAAGCCAGCATCGATTTTTTACGGCAAGGAACCGGTAAAGCGCCGGAAACGGTTTCCGGGGCGCGCCTGCGCCGCAGCCAGGTGATCGTGACCGTCAAGCTGCCCATCGTTAACCCGAGGCCCAGCGAGAATGAATTGGTCAGGGCCGCGGAATTGCAGCGGGCGACCCAACAATCCCTGACCACCATCGGGCTCACGCCTGACGTGCTCGACGCGGATCACTATGTGCGGGTACTGAATACCGTCCTCAATTGGAATGATGATGCCGGCTGGAAAGACCGCGTCGTTCCCGAATGCGACCCGACGCAACTGATCCGCGATCAGCTGCTGGATTATGACAATGCCTTGGAGACCGACGAAAAGGGCGTCTGGCTGGGCCCCAAGCGGGTCAAAACCCTGTCCGCCAAGCGCACGCCCGATCATTTCTATTTCGGCAGCGCCAAAAGCTATCTCGGCGACATTCTGTCCGGCACGCGCGGCATTCGCCAGAATGCGCTCATCAGCCTGACCCTGCATTACCCGGATGCCGAGTCCACCCGCGCCCGCCAAGAAGGCGTCAGGCAGTTCATCACCAATCAGGTCAATACGCCGATCGCCCGCTTCCTGCCGGCGCTGATCCAGCGCAAGCATAATTTCGATGTGCTGTTCGATGCCTATGGCGACGGCGACCGGCCGATCCGGAGCTATTTTGGCCTGGTGTTGTTCTGCGACGACGGCGAGGAATCCGCGGCGATTTCGAATGCCCGCGTGTATTTCCGGGAACTGGGTTTTCAGCTGTTGGAAGACAAGTATTTTTGTCTGCCGTTTTTTCTCAATTGCCTGCCGTTCGGGGCCGAACGGGCGGCGATAGCCGATCTCAAACGCTACCGCACCCTGGCCACCCGGCATGCGATTCCGTTGCTGCCGCTGTTCGGCGATTGGGCCGGCACCGGCACGCCGACGTTGAATTTTGTCTCGCGCAACGGCGAACACATGGCGGTGTCGTTGTTCGATACCACCGGCAACTACAATCTCTGTATCGCCGCCGAATCCGGCAAGGGCAAATCGTTTCTGACCAACGAAATCATCGTCAGCTACCTGACCGAAGGCGCGCAAATCTGGACGATCGATGTCGGCCGCTCCTATGAAAACCTCTGCGAAGTATTGGAAGGCGATTTCGTCAAATTTACCCACGGTTCGGGGATTTGCATGAATCCCTTCGAAATCGTGCAGAACTTTGAAGAGGAAGCCGACATGCTGGCCGGATTGGTCAGTCAAATGGCCGCGCCCACGGAAAAGCTCAGCGATTTTCAAACGGCGGGCCTGAAACGCGTGCTGAAAAATCTCTGGACCGAGAAAGCCCAGGCGATGTCGGTCGACGACATTGCGGCCATCCTCTGCCGGGAAGACGATCAGCGCCTCAGAGATGTCGGCGAGCAGTTGTTCCCGTTCACGAGTCGCGGCGAATACGGCCGTTATTTCAATGGCCGCAACAATGCGCGCTTCAGCAATGATTTCACGGTGCTGGAACTGGAGGAGCTGAAAGGCCGGAAACATCTGCAACAGGTCGTGTTGCTGCAACTGATCTATCAAATCCAGCAGGAGATGTATCTCGGCGAACGCAACCGTCCCAAGATCGTGATTATCGATGAAGCCTGGGATCTGCTCACCGAAGGCGATGTCGCCAAATTCATGGAACACGGCTATCGGCGCTTTCGAAAATACGGCGGCGCCGCGGTCACCATCACCCAGTCGGTCAATGACCTGTACCGCAATGCCGCCGGCCGGGCCATCGTCGAGAACTCGGCGAATATGTACCTTTTGGGTCAGAAAGCCGAAGTCATCGAGGGCATGAAGCAGGACCGACGGCTGCCGCTGTCGGACGGCGGCTACGAATTACTCAAGACCGTCCATACCTTGCCGGGCGCGTATTCCGAAATCTTTTTCCTGACCGAGATGGGCTCGGGAATCGGCCGGCTGATCGTCGATCCTTTCAAACGGCTGCTGTTTTCCACCAAGCCGGAAGATGTGCAGGCGCTGAAACAACTTCGCCGCCAGGGCTTGAGTCTGGGCGATGCCATCCAGGAACTGCAACGCAGCCGTAAAGCCAAAGAGCGGGAGGTCTACCATGGCCGGTAAACAGTGGCTGGGTATCGGTCTCATGGCGTTGGTCTTGGGGCTCATGGGCGGCACGATTGCGGCCATTCAGATGCTGAAGGCGCCCCTGCAACGATTGAATCTGCTTACGCCGGTTTTTGTGCTGGATCGTGGCCGCTTGATCCAGGCGATTCCGCCTAATGCCACCTCGGAACAAATGGCCCGGACCGTCGAGGAATGGCAGCGTCTGGCCACCAAGTTGAGTGACGCGGGTTACCTGGTGCTGGATTCGACAGCCGTGGTCGCGGCACCGGACGATACCTATGTCAGGCCGGAAGGACAGTGAAGTCATGAGACCAACGCCGATGCTTCGAAACATTCGGCCACAAGTCCCGCTCGGGCCGTTTCTGCTGAAATCCTTGCCGCTTCTGATCCTGCTGTTGGCCGTGGAGCATTACATTGGCCAGCGGTTTTTGATCGGCGGCGATGATCAGGTCGACCGCTGTTTGCCCGACAAGCGCATTTATCTCATCGATACCTACGACAAGGACATCTGGCGCGGCGATCTGATTGCCTTTCGGGCCGAACGCATGAAACCGTTTTTCAAGGACGGCCAGGTCATCGTCAAGATCGCCGCCGGTGTCACCGGCGATCGCGTCCAGGTCGACAGCCGTCAAACCCGAATTAACGGGGCCCTCCTCATTGAAGGTTTGCCGCTGGCCGAGAAACTCAGAAAACTGCCATCCACGTTCAAACGCGACGAAAACATCCCGACGGCCGCGTATTGGGTTACCGGAAAAACCCCAAAAAGTTTCGATTCTCGTTACTGGGGATACGTCTATGACCACCAGGTGATTGGTCGGGCTTATGCGATTTTTTAAGCACACGCTGCATTCACGTTTGGTGCGCCGGATGACCGGATTCTTCATGTTGGCGATTTTGCTGACGCACGGTGCCGCGCAGGCTGAAGAGGACTGGCTGGTTCGCTCGCAAACCATTCTCGATCGTCTGGAAGGACAGCCTCGGCCCGCCTGGCTGGACAGCAATCCCCATCAGGCCGAAGCCAACCTGCAAGCGTTGGACCTCGTCAATGCTTCAAAATCCAAAGCCCTGGCTGTAATGCCCGATGGACTGGCAACCCATCCACAAGGCAAACCGGTAAGCGTAATGTTCGTCTCGTTCTCGCTGGGGGAGTCGGCGCTCAAGGGCATCTTTGAGGAAGCGTCGGGCCAGGAGGATGTCTTGCTGGTCTTTCGTGGCCCCAAGCCCCAGCAAAAACTGCCGGGATTTTTCGCCGATTTGAAAGCGCTGTTGAAAGACATCGATCCACTTCCGAATATCGTCATCGATCCGACGCGCTTTCAGAAATGGGAGGTAACTACCGTCCCCGAGATCGTCGTCGAGGCGCAGGGCAGGGCGCTGCTTCGGGTCAAGGGCGTGACCAGTCTCGATTGGGTCAAGGCGCGCCAGAATGCCGGACGCCAGGGCGATCTGGGACGCTTCGGCGAAGTGTATGACATTGCCGAAATCGATCTGCTCGAAGCCATCAAAAGCCGATTGGCTACGCTGGATGGGCCGCGGCTAAAACAGCAGGCCATCGCCCGCTTTTGGCAAAAACGCCAATTCGAAGTGTTGCCGGCGTCTCGGGAGGATCGGGACCGAACCATTGATCTGACCGTCACCGCGCCGCGTGATCTGGTGGCGCCCAATGGCAACCTGATCATTCGTGCCGGACACACCGTCAACCCTTTGGATCAACTGGCCTTTGGGTTGTGTCTGATCGTCTTCGATGCCACCCAACCAGCCCAGCTCGATACCGTCAGGCAGTTGTCCTGCAAGGACAAAAACGCACGCGTCCTGTATCTTGCGACGCAGCTATCTCGAGAGGACGGTTGGGAAGGCTTAAAAAGTCTGGAAACAACGCTCAATGCGCCGGTGTATTTACTGACGCCGGATGTGCGTCAGCGTTTTCAGTTGCAGCATGTGCCGGCAGTGGTCGAACAAGCCGGCAACCGGCTCGTCGTCCGGGAACGCAAAATCCTTCAATCAGCAGCAGGAGACAAGTCATGAAACGGCCGGCTCAAGCATGGCTGTTGGGGTTGCTTTTGAGCCAGGCGGTCGCCGGTCATGCCGAGACGACGAGCAAAGCGATGGATCCGCTCTGCGCCGATGCCGAACTGTGGTCCGGCAAATTGATCACCGATATTTGCTGGAGCTGTTTGTTTCCGATTCGTGCGGCCGGTGCATCGCTGGGTGGCGGCAATGTGCCGAGTATCGCCACCGATCAGAAGTTCTGCTTCTGCACCGATCCCTTGGGGTTGCCGCAATTGGGCATGACCGTCGGACTGTGGAACCCGGCCCGGCTGATCGAAGTGGTTCGAAATCCCTGGTGCTCGCCGGCCTTGGGCGGGCATACGTTCAGCGCCTCGAAAGTGCGTTTGATCGCGACCACCGGCAAGGCCGATTTCGACGCCAGCGAGATGGCGTTTTTCAATTACCACTATTTTGCGTTTCCGCTCACCATCTTGCTGGATCTGTTTTGGGACGATCGTTGTAATGCCGACGGCTACCGGGATTTCGATCTGCTGTATGTCTCGGAACTCGACCCCACCTGGAACAGCGACTTGCTGGCTTTTTTCACCAGTCCCGAAACGGCGCTGTTTGCCAACCCGGCTGCCATTGCCGCCTGTGTCGCCGATGCGGCCGCCGCCGCGACCGGCAATCCGCTCGATGCCTTGTTCTGGTGTGCCGGCGCCTGGGGGCATATGTATCCCTTGTCCGGGATTTCACCGACCAGCTATGGTACTGATCCGCGCATTTCCAGTTTACTGGCTACCCGGGCGACGGCGGCCTTGCATCGCCGGGGCTTGGCCTGGAAGACTTCGGGAAACGATGCCTTGTGCGGTGGGCTGATTTATCCCTTCATCCCGAAGTCGCAATACCGGCTCAGCATGTTTTATCCGGTCGCGGAAACCGAATCCAATCACGCGATTGGCGAAACCACCTTCACCTGGGGCGCCGGGCGCACCTTTCCCGGACCGGGGGAGGATCATCTCTATATCCTTTGGCGCTGGCAGGACTGCTGCGTGGGGATTTAGATGGGTTTGGGTGCGTTTTTTGATCCGCATCTCAGGTTGACGCGCTCGCTCGCCATGACGCTGAGCGTCACCATGTCCTGGACGCCGTTCGGCGTGACCTGGGCGGATCCCATGCAGGCCGCGGGCAGCGAAGGGCAGCAAACCGGACAACAAATAGTGGGGGCCTTTCAGTTTCCCGTCGATGCCGGCGACGGCACGATGACGCTGAATCCGGGCACGACGCAGGAAAGTACGATCGATGTCAGCACCCTGTTTCCGGATGCAAACAGTAATAACAGCGTCACGGCCAACCTCACCAGTCTGTATGGCAATAACCCCGGTACGATCGCTGCAGGTCTCAATGCCCAAACGATCTTGAACGGTGAAAATAGCGCCACCGGCGAAGCCTATCGCACCCTCATCAACAATGCGCACCAATCACATCCGGACTTACAAAACGACCCGCTCTGGAAGGCTGGCGATCAGGTGTTTGCCGATTTTACGCCGTGGGCAGCGTCGTTCTCGGACTGCACGTCTACCACGACCCAAACCACGACCACGCAGCCGGTTCACATTCCCGATTATCAACTGTGTTTAAGACAGCCGACCGTCCCGCAAAACTGTACCGCAACCCATGAGGTGAAAGTCGAACCGTTGCTCAGCTATGTTTCGGGCAATGGCGGATTGTCCAGTTGCGGGCCGGGTTGCATGGATTTGTATGTCGGCGTGGTCGGCGATAATTACTGGTCGGCTGGTTGCGCAGTGTTCAGTTGGCAGGTTACTTATAATGTGCTGCATCCCGAAGCGATTGTCAGCGCTACTCTGGAGGATGTCGAGTTCGACGATCATGCCCGGGTTTACTATGGCGGCAGCCTGATTTACACCGGTTCGACCGGCTGGGGAGGTTCTTGCGAACTCAGCAACAGCTGGGTCGATCATCCCAACAAGGATGTCACGTATGCGTTTAACAGTACCGGCAACAAGGTCTTTCGACAGGACACGATGGTCGGCGGCAATGGCGAGGGTTATTCGCGCATCCGTCTGCGTTATGACTTATCGAAACTGATGACCCAGGATGAGTGGAGCTGGAGCGGTCCGAACTGCCAGAATCTCGCCAGCGCCATTACCGATGGGATTTGCCAAGCGGGCAGCCAGCTCAGCTGTACCAACGATCCGGCCAACGCATCCGGATGTTACGTCGATCCGGTATCGCAAGTGATGGTCTGCGAGTCCGATCTGGCCAAGGCGCCGGTGGCCGCTTCCGCAGGGATTCGCAATACCTGCATGAGCATCACCGCGGCCGGACAGTGCGATCTGAACAGTACCGGACAATTCTGGACGGACTCGGCGGGCACCCATTGTCTGTCTCCGACCGACGCGGGCACGCCGACCACTGCATGCGTTGATCTGGAGAACCAGGGCTGCGCCTTCATCAAGAGCCAATGCCTGGATACCTTGGCCTCTGGCACCTGCTGGGATAGTGTGGATACCTATGACTGCGGCCAAAAGGCCGGCATTCCCGGCATTCAAAGCAGTACCCAGCAGCAATGCTCAGGCCCGATTCGCTGCATGGGTGAAGATTGCATTGCCGTGAACCGGACGCAAAGTCAGGATTTTACCAAGGCGCTGGCGTTGCTCAATACGGCCCAGCAAATGGCGATGGATTTGAGTTGCGACTATGCCAATGCCGATCTGCAACAAAAAGATCCCAGTTCCTGCGAGGTATTCAAAGGCGAAGAGGCCAGCTGCAAAATGGTCGGCGGCGTGGTGACCCTGGTCGATTGTTGTAAAACGCCCGCCGGCAGCATGGGGCTAAGTCAATACATCGATTTGATCCTGGCTACCAGTCAACTCGACAATGCGGTGATGCGCATGGACGCCACCTCTGCGGTGCGGGGCGTTTGGGAAACCATGCGGACGCCCTTTTTCGTGGCAGGGGATGCCTGGAACAGTTTCCAGGCGGATTTCGCCTCGACCGTCAATGATCTGGTCGGCACCGACATGCTGAGCACCACCGATATCGCTTCGCAGGGGTTGCTGGATTCATTGAAAGGCGAATTGATGAAAACGGTGGCGGAATGGATCGGCAGCACCTTTGGTGAAGCAGCCGGCAATGCGCTGTTCAGTGCCGGTGGACAAGTGGCGTTTGATTCCTTGGGTAACCTGACGCCGGCCGCGCAATCGGGCGGCGTTCAACTGGGGGGCGGTGCGGCCTTTGCAGGCACGATGCTGAGCACGCTGATGGCCGCCTACACCGCGGTTATGATCGCGATCATGATCATCCAGATTGTCTGGTCGTGCGAGATCCCGGAATACGAACTGGCGGCCAAGAAACAGCTGAAAGTCTGCAAGGACTTGGGTACCTATTGCGACAGCAAGGACCCGATTACAGGACTCTGCCTGATCCGTAAGGAAAGCTACTGCTGTTACAACACGCCGCTGGCAAGGATTCTGAACGAACAAATCAAACCGCAACTGGGTATGGGATTTGGTACCGCTGAAGCGCCCGAGTGCACCGGCATCAAAGTCGAGGATCTGGACAAGGTCGATTGGAGTCAGGTCAATCTGGACGAATGGCTGGGACTGTTGTCGCAAACCCACCATTTACCGACGGCGGAAAATGCCGCTTCGATGCTCAATCTCGACCAATTGACCGGCACTGGCAGCCGACTCAATCCTCAACGCTATGGCGCCGCCACCGGTAATCGGCAAGACACCTTAACCCGCACCCAAGGCCGCATGACTGAGTTGGATGTGCCTGCGGTCAAACGGCAGTCGGAACTGGAGGGCTGGGGCATGGGGCCGCAGTAAATCAGCCCCGAAACAGTTAAGCGTTGACCGCGTCTTTCAAGCCTTTGCCGGGTTTGAATGAAGGCGTTTTTGATGCAGCAATCGTAATGGCAGCGCCGGTTTGCGGATTGCGACCCTGGCGTTCTGCTCTTTCTTTAATCCCAAATGTGCCGAAGCCTACCAAGGCAATAGAGTCACCGGCTTTCAAGGCCGATTCGATGGTTTTGGCTAAACCTTCCAGCGCCCGGCCTGCGTCAGCTTTGGACAGATTGGCGTGGTTGGCGATGGCATCGATGAGTTCGGATTTGTTCATATCATGTTCCTGTGGGCGGTAATTAGAGTTTGCTCAGTAAATCAGCCATAGGCCTGTACAAGCCGAACGACTGAGTGGAGCTGAGCGCGTTGGGTTAAAACCCTTTGCTTCCAGGCCTGCGCAACACCCTTGATCAAACCCGCAAGGCCGTATTGACTGAGGCCAAAAAAGATCCTTTGCAGGATCAGCAGGTTCATGACCAGGAAGATGGTGTTGATCCAGGCGAATGCGGTGTTGGCGCGCTTGGCCCGGATGTCGTTGAGGCGGTAACCCTTCTTACCTTGGCCGAATTTGCCCTCGATGGGAATGCGTTGCAAATAGTCTTGCCGGCGTTGCGCCTTGGCTTGCTTGAGATGTTCGCGATTGGCGTCGGTCACTTGCTTGGGGCGGCCGAGCGCTTTGCCGGCGAAGTGGATGCCGCGCTCCTTCAAGTAGTTGCGGTTGGCGCGCGTGCCATAGAGCGGATCGGCGATCACCCGTTCCGGATAGTGGCCGTAGCGCTCGCGGTAAGCTTCAACCTGGGTAGGCAGGTCCAGGCCTTCATGAAAGTCCTCCCAGCGCAAGTGATCCACATGGGCCAAACCCTCGCCGGTTAGACTGACGCTGAGCTTGGCGCCAAACTCGACCGGCTTGTCCTGTTTACCCCGCGCCATCGGTCGCACATAGGGCTGACTGATACTGACGATGCGATGGTCGCAGCGGTGCGTCTGGTTGCCGTACATCTCGGATTGCTGCTGGTACACGTGCTGAATCACCCAGTAGCGATGCAGCAGCCAGCCGGGCAACGGCAGGGGCTGGCCTTCCGGAATCGGCGCCAACAGCTGGTCGATATAACCCAGGTTGCGGCGCAGATACTGCAATTGTTGTTTGATGCCCCGACGCAGTGTTTTCCGGCCAGGGCGCTTTTGTTTAGCGATGGCCAGAAACGCGGAGCGGGCTTTCCGGCGGTAGGTTCTGGGTTTATTGACGATCTTCAGGTGGGCACACAGAGTGTCGATGATCTGTTCACTGAATTCACGCGCTTCGTTCAACAAACTCAAATCGGTGGGAAAACGGATGGCTTGTTCGGCCACGGTGGCATCTAAAATCAATTGACCTTGATGCTTGGCTGGCGTGGCTTTCGGCTCAGTTTGCGCAGAGATCGCCGCGGGGGAAGCACTGGGGGCTTCCTCGCTGGGGCCGGCGCCCGGCTCGGACGGTCCTTGCGAGTCAGGCTTGATCGGCTTTTGGCCCTCATGCGCCTCGATAATGGCGCGATGAAAGCCTTCGAACACCGCCTCGCCCATGCGTTTGCGGATTTCAACCAATAACGACGGGGAAAACGGAGCGGTCGCCTGATAACCCGGCAGGCCTACGAAGTATTGCAGGTACGGGTTTTCCTGGAGCTGCAACACGGTTTCCACGTCGGACAGGCAGAGCTTGTGTTTGATGATCACGGCGCCGATCACTAGGCGCTCGTCTTTCAACGGACGGCCTCGATCAGCCGGCAGGCCTTGATAATAGCTTTCCGCAGGTCGTCCCAGGGGATGCAGGCGCTGAGCTTGACTCAACGATTGTTTTTATCCAGGGCCGTCTCAAAGGGCCAGTCGAATTCGGCTATCGTCAGTTGTTTGGCGCTGGTAGTTCGAATCATCGCTGCACGGTTTTTGGCGGTAAGGGCGGGTTTTTCGCGCATTAATTATAGCAAATTATGCCTAATAATTATTCTTATTCAATGAGTTATATTTACTAAGCAGACTCTACATACACGAACATGAAGGGCGTGTGGTCAATCGCTTGACGCTGATCGCCGATGCCTGTTCGGCGCGTTTCCGGCCGATCTTTTTGGCCTTCATCACCAACTTTGCCGGTTTCCTGCCGACGCTGCTGGAAACAAGCGAGCAGGCGCAATTCCTGGTGCCGATGACATTGTCATTGGCGTCCGGCTTACTGTTCGGCATGTTCGCCAGCCTGTTGCTGACCCCGGTTTGTTATGCGGTGTTGCAGGATTTTCAACGGCGGGGTGATGATGCTGGTGGCCGGTAAACCGTTCCTGATGGTGGACGAAACCGACGTTTGGTTCGAGTCTTTGCAGGCCGAAGAGGCCGAATACCGACAGTATTGGAGTTGGCTGTCGGAGTCGGAACGGCAAACCGCGCAGCGTTTCGTTCGCGAGTTGCACCGGCGCCGTTACGCGGTTTGCCACGGCAAGGTACGCTTGCTGCTGAGCCATTATCTCGGCATTGCGCCGCAAGCGGTGTGCTTCGGCCGTCAGACTTTGGGCAAGCCGTTTCTGCTGGATTCGAGCGGCGGCCCCCATGCCTTGCGTTTCAATCTGTCGCATTCCGGTGACTGGATGTTGCTGGCGGCGGGTCCGCGCGAGCTGGGCGTGGATATCGAGGTGTGGGATCCACGCCACGACACGGAAAGGTTGGCCGGGGAAATCCTGGCGCCGAATGAATTGAAATATTGGCTAACTCTGTCGCCCGCCGAGCGTGCTGCGGCGTTTTACCGTTTTTGGACGCGCAAGGAAAGCTTGGCCAAGGCGGTTGGTTCAGACATCGGTATCGGCGTTGCATCGATCAAGACAACCACAGGCAGTCTAGCGAAATTTCTGGATTTGCCGAAGGATTGCGGAAAGCCATCCGATTGGCATTTGATAGACCTCGATTTCGGCGCGGGAATCAGTGGGGCGATGAGCCGCAGGCGAAGGTTGCAAAGCACCGTAACCGAGATCGCGTGATTCATGGCGGAGTCGACAAGTGTTGTGACTTCAAATAGCGCCATGCGCCATCGCTCAGGTTACTCGGATAACGTTTCTTCCGTTTTTTGAGGCATAATCACGACCGAGAGTAAAAATACCTATAGAGTAAATTCGAAAAGCGGAGTTTCCAAACAGCCTCTAATAAAGAAAAAGCAAGAAGCAAAATTTTTTTTTATCATCTGTACGGGTTCGGCTTCGTATTTATGTCTTGACTATAGAAAGGTTAAAAAATCTCTGTAATGACCGATCTTGACTCAACTTCATAAAATCAAGGCGAAGAACTATGGCATGGGATGAAGAAGATACTACCGTTTATTATGTAGTTGTTAATCAGGAAGAGCAATACTCAATCTGGCCGGAATACAAAGACATTCCTAACGGCTGGCGTGCCGTCGGAAAAAAAGGACTCAAACCGGAGTGTCTGGAATATATCAAAGAAGTCTGGACCGACATGCGTCCGTTGAGCCTGCGCCGGCAAATGGAAGAATCCGCTCGGGGGACATCCTGAAATGTCTGGCTCGGGTGATACCGGCTTTCGTTTATCGCCAGGGATCATACACGTGCGGTATGCACGCCTGACTTCGGAAGTTACTGATACTCCTTCCAATGGAGCGATCGACCGTTTGGCACCGTCCCTCTCCTTGTTATCGGACGACGAACGCAGTCGGGCCGGGGGCTATGTGTTCGAACAGGACAGAATCCGTTACATTGTTGCGCGGGGCCTGCTGCGCCTGCTGCTGGGCAGATATCTAGGTACGCATGGATCTGCAATTCAATTCGGCTATAACGCTTTCGGCAAGCCGGCTTTAGCGGGATCCTTTGCTGGAAAACTGCACTTCAATCTGTCTCACTCCGGAGATTGGGCTGCCTACGCTTTTGCTCTGGACCGCGAAGTCGGCATCGACATCGAACCGCTTCGCTATGATGGCCCTTGGTGCGACATGGCTGCTTCAGTCTTTTCCCGAAACGAACGGGCCGAATTCGAAGCGATCCCACAACCTGAAAAAACCTGGGCTTTCCAGCGCGGCTGGGTTCGTAAAGAAGCCTACGTCAAAGGGCGCGGCGAAGGCTTATCGTATCCTCTTGACGCCTTCGATGTGCCGTTGGCGCAGCTCAAGGAACGCATGCCTGCCATGGTCATGAACCATGACGATTCAGCCGTCCGTTGGAGCGTCTGTCCGCTCGATTTGATATCCGGATATGCTTCCGCGTTGGCTGTAGAAGGAACTCCGGCCGGGATTACGGTTTTTCAATGGTTCGACAGCACGGAAGCATTCGAACCGGCGAACGATGCGCCGCACCGCCTCCGATCGCCGGATCAGGCCGGAATCATGCCTTATGCAATCGGGCCCTCGCCGAGTAAAAAAAACATCGGCTCAATCTTTCGTCGTAAACAGGGGTAAACCGTATGGCGGCATCGATAAATTGGCATCCGGGTGCGGACAAAGGATTTGGTGCAGAAGCCGGAAAATTGCATCCGCCGATAGACAGCCGAGCAAACCTGTCGCCGGAAGATTTTTTTCATGACTATGTGACCCAAGGCCGTCCCGTCGTCGTACCGGGCGCTTTGAAGCGCTGCCCGGCGCTGACCTCCTGGACCTTCGATAAACTGCGACAGGTTTCCGGGCAACGCACCGTTAAACTCAAGCAAGGTTTGAACGAAGAAGGTGTCGCCGGTCTGAAGACGATAGCCGTACGATTGGGCGATTATCTGGATCAATTGACGGATTTTGAAACCCGGCTGCAACGAAACGAAGGTTGGGCCACTGACAGGCCGCCCTATTTGCACGACTTGCCGTTGTTGAGCATTCTGCCCGATGCGGCAAACGATCTCAACGGCTTTCCGGCCGACTATTTTCCTGAATGGTATCGGGCCGATTGGCTTGAATTCGCCCAATTCTTCCTTGGGCCGAGCCATAGCTTAACACCGTTACATTTCGATTGCCTGCTCACGCACAATCTGTTCTTTCAGGTCAGAGGGCGCAAACGCTTCATCCTGCTGCATCACGACCAACTGCCGTTCTGTTACCGCTATCGGTGGCGCTGGTGCGAAGTGGATGCCGAGAATCCCGATTTACGGCGCCATCCGCTTTACCGGGAAGCGCAGGTTCGAGAATGTACGATAGAACCTGGTGACATGCTGTACATGCCGCCGGGGATGCTGCACCACGTCCGTAGCCTCGACTGTTCGATGTCGTTTAATGTGGATTGGCACACGTGCGGCAGCGCAATTCAGGGCATGTTGGCGCTGAGGCGGGGCATGCCTCTTAAGAACGTTTATTACAATGCGGTCATAGCTTTCGGGCAATGCGCCGGCCAGCCGGCCGGACGGGTGCTGCCCTGGTACCGCTCCTACTTGAACTATGTTTCATAGCGAGGTCGTTGTGCGCTGCATCGAAGAATCCGGACTGACTGCGAATAGCCAAGCAACCTGCACCGACCTGGTGGAATTGGCGTGCAGCAAGGCGAATGAAAAGCCCGACCGCACGGCTTACGTTTTTTTGCAGGACGGCGAAAACGAAAGCGGCCGCTTAACGTTTGCTGAGCTGGACCGGCGCGCCCGCGTTATCGCCGCTCGCTTGCAGCGCATGGGCATGGCCGGAGAACGGGCTTTGCTGTTATATCCGCCCGGTCTCGACTATATAGAAGGCTTTTTCGGTTGTTTGTACGCGGGTGTGGTCGCGGTACCTGCGAGTCTTCCAACACGTCGGCAGAAACCCCGGCTTTTGGCGGTGATTAACGACGCGGCACCGGCCGTTATTATGACCACAACGGATATTGCAGCAAAAATCCGCGATGAATTCGCTCGTGACAGCGCCGCTCCCTCGATGCCGGAACCCGTATGGCTTGCCACGGGCCATCTAGAAGCCGAATCGGCCGAACGCTGGATCAAACCGGCGCTCGGCCCCGATAGCCTTGCTTTTCTCCAGTATACCTCCGGGTCTACGGGAGATCCCAAAGGCGTGATGGTCAGCCACGGCAACCTGATGGCCAACCAGGAAGCCATCAAGCAAGGTTTCGGACATACCGAGAACACGACGGTGGTCGGCTGGTTGCCTCTGTACCACGACATGGGGTTGATCGGCAATTTACTGCAACCGCTTTATCTGGGCGCTACCGCCGTTTTAATGCCGCCGATGGCATTTTTAGAAAAGCCCGTCCGCTGGCTTAAAGCGATTTCAAACTACCGGGCGAACACGTCCGGCGGGCCCAATTTCGCTTACGATCTTTGTTGCCGCAAGGTGACAGCGGAACAGATGCAGGCGTTGGATTTAAGCGCCTGGACGTTGGCCTTTAACGGTTCGGAGCCGGTACGCGCCGTCACTCTGGAGCGCTTTGCGGAAAAGTTTGCCGGTTGCGGCTTTCGCCGGGAAAGTTTTTTCCCCTGTTACGGTTTGGCCGAAGCCACGTTGTATGTATCGGGCGAAAAACTGCCCTCTGCCGGATATGTCCAGCCCCCTGAAGAAAAATCCCGGACACACCCGGTTTCTTCGTTCCCACCCGCCGCGTGGGAATACAATTCCGGCGCGCCGCACCGCGAAACACAGCCCGTAGCGCGGATAGGCGGGGAGACAACGCAACACGTCACCGCCGGATGTTTGGAGTCCAGCATGGGCCGCTTCGGCGGACTTGACTTAATGGCAGCGACGCAGCGCGTGGGAACCGGACAAGAAAAATCTCCAGTTCCTCGGGTGTCTTGCGGTTCGGCATCGGGCCATCACGAAATCCGTATTGTCGACCCCGAAACGGGCAGCCCTTGTCAGGACGTCTGCATCGGCGAAGTCTGGGTGGCAGGCCCCAGTATCGCTCAAGGTTACTGGAATCGCCAGGAAGCATCGGAGCAAACGTTCCGTGCTCGATTGGCCGAGAAGCCGGGCATGGATCGATCAATGATTGACTCCAACGCGCAATCTTTTCTCCGCACCGGCGATTTGGGGTATCTCGATAACGGCCGACTTTACATAACCGGCCGCATCAAAGATTTGATCATCATCCGCGGCCGAAATTTTTACCCGCAAGACATAGAGCAAGCGCTGACCGGGGAAATCCCGGCGCTCGTTCCCGATAGTTGCGTGGCGTTTTCGATAAACCGTGAAAGCGAAGAGCAATTGATTGTAGCGGCCGAGATCACGCGCGCGGCGATGCGCTCTGGCGACTACGAGGTGATTACCGCCGCGATGCGAAAACTCCTTGCCGAAGTCTGCGAACTGGCTGCCGCCGAATTGGTTCTGGTGCAAGCCGGTGCGGTTCCCAAAACGTCCAGCGGTAAAATTTGCCGCCAACCCTGTAAACAGATGTATTTGGAAAATTCACTGCCTGTTTTGTTTCGTTCGGGGGATGCCCCTGTCGAATGCGCTCCGGTTGGCGAACAGGGCGGGCTAAAAGCATTGGAAGAAAACAGTCCGGAATATCAACTCCTGCAACAGGCGCTATGGGCCGTGCCCCAAGTGCAGCGCGCGCCGCTAATCACCCGTTTTCTTAAGCATAGGATGGCCCGATTGTTGAAGGTTGAAGAGTCGCTCGTCGCTACCGATTCGCCTTTGCGCTCGTTGGGACTTGACTCTTTGAAAGCGGTCGAGCTCAAACATGCGGCAGACGATCTACTGGGTACGGATGCGCCTTTGTCGTTGTTTCTATCCGATGACTCGCTGGAAAAAATAGCCGAAAAACTGTCCGGAATCAGCGAAGCGGCCGTTGAACATGTCATACATGCCCATGTTTCAGACAGCATTGAGCAGAGTGAGCGCTGCGCTTTTTACAACTCAAACCTGTCCGCGACGCAATTCTCCATGTGGACGATGCAGCACTTAGAGCCGAACAGCATCGTCTACAACCTGCATCTGGCATTATGCATCGCCGGAGCACTCGAGCGGGAACGACTGCGGCAAGCGTTCCGTTGTTTGGCGGAGCGTCATCCCATGTTGCGTACGGTATACCGCACCGACGGCAATGGCGGGGTCATTCAGCAGGTGATGCCGGTTGCGGAATTACCGGATTTTTTTACAGCTGTCGATGCATCTGCGTGGCCGGAACCCCAACTTCAGAGCGATATGGCCCGGCGGGCCGCCGAACCTTTCGATTTGACGACCGGACCGTTACTTCGTATCGCATGTTATGTCCACGGAAAGCCGGGGTTGAAAAATGATCCTTTTTGCTCTCCAGAATGTAGCGATGGTCAATCATTACCCATTGAAACTTGCTATACCCTCTTAATCTGCGCCCACCATATCGCCGTCGATTTGTGGTCGGTTCTCATTCTCGTCAGCGAACTGAAAACAATCTATGCCGAATTGTCCGCCGGTGCGGAAGTGCAATTAAACGCGCTCCCTTCAGACTATACCGATTTTGTTGCCTGGCAGAGCGATTATCTGAAAAGCCCGGCCAGCGAAAAAGCCTGGGCTTACTGGCAACGGCAATTGACCGGCGAGCTGCCGTTACTTGCGCTGCCGACGGATCGCCCCAGGCCGGCAGCTCCAGACTATCGCGGCGCTTCGCTGGCATTCGGGCTGCGCCGGGACGAAACGGAACAACTCAAAAAACTGGCCGGACAGCGAGGCGTAACGCTGTTCGCCTTGTTGCTAACGGCTTACAAGGTCTTGCTGCATCGTTACACCCATCAAAAAGACGTCATTGTCGGTGTACCCTCTAGCGGACGCAGCCAATCGCGTTTCGCCCCAATTGTCGGAAATTTCGTTAATCCGCTGCCTTTACGCAGTTACCCTTCCGGCAACAAAACCTTTACGGATTACTTGGCGGAAGTCAACGCCGCCTTGTTAAGCGCGCTGGAACACCAGGACTTTCCTTTTTCCCTGACGGTGGAACGCCTGCAACCCGAGCGTATTGCCGAGCATTGGCCGATTTACCAGACTTTGTTTGTGCTGCAGCAGGCTCAGGCCGGTGTCGATGCCGATTTGGCGCAACTTGCTTTGGGGGAGGACGGCGAATTTTCAGTGTGGGGGAATATGCAGGCCAAGCCTTTGGCGATACAACAACGGGTCGAGAATTTCGATCTCAAACTGATGGCCGCCGAATCGAAAGATGGTTTGCTGTTTTCCTTCCAGTACCGTTGCGATTTGTTCACGGCGGAGATGGTCGCCGACTGGGCAGCTCAATTTCGGCGCTTTCTAATGGGAGTAGCTTTTACCCCGGATGGGTGCTTGAGCGAACTGCCGATGCTTTCGCCGGAACGTCTGCATCAGCTGACGAAGGCATGGAATAAGACCGAGAAGGGCTATACTGGAGCGGATACTCTGCATGGCTTGCTCGAGGAGCAAGTGCTGCGGACGCCGGATGCTGTTGCGCTGGTGAGTGAAGAGTTGACGCTCAGCTATCTCGAATTGAACCAGCGCGCCAATCGATTGGCGCATGTTCTGATCGGCCAAGGCGTTCGTCCGGGTACGGCGGTCGGAATTTGCTCCGAGCGTTCGGCCGACATGGTGATCGGACTGCTGGCTGTGTTGAAAGCGGGCGGCGCTTATCTGCCGCTCGATCCGGATTATCCGAAGGAGCGCCTGACAGCCATGCTCGAAGATGCGCAAGCATCCTTGATTCTGGCTCAATCCCGATTCATAACGCATTTGCCGGCGCATTTTAGAGCCGGCATCATCACCCTCCAGCCGGATTGTTTGCCGGTAACCGGCGTTGCCGGTGATAACCCCGGCATTTCCGTCGGCGGCGCTGCGCTCGCGTATGTGCTGTTTACTTCCGGCTCCACCGGACGCCCGAAAGGAGTAGGCATCCCCCATGCCGGCGTGCGCAACCGTCTGCTGTGGATGCAGGAGCGTTTCGGCCTCGATGGCGGCGATGCCGTATTGCAAAAAACGCCCTATACCTTCGATGTGTCGGTATGGGAATTTTTCTGGCCCCTGCTGGCCGGCGCGCGTCTGGTTATGCTCGAACCCGGCGCACATAAGGAGCCGGAGCGCCTGACCGCCGCGATTCGGCAACATGGGATTACCACGATCCACTTCGTGCCTTCCATGTTGAGTGCCTTTCTGGAAGCGGATAGCCTTCATCTATGCCGGTCCTTACGCCGGGTGATTTGCAGCGGCGAAGCCTTAACGGCGGAACTGCAACAGCGATTTTTCGCGCAGAGCGGAGCCGAATTGCATAATCTTTACGGGCCGACCGAGGCCTCGATCGATGTCACCGCCTGGTCTTGCCGGCGCGATCGGAATCCGCAGACGGTGCCGATCGGGCGCCCGATCGCCAATACCCGGATTTATTTGCTCGACAACCATCTCAATCCGGTGCCGGTCAATGTCGCGGGCGAGCTTTACATCGCCGGCGTCCAGTTGGCGCGCGGCTATCTCAACCGGCCCGATCTGACCGCCGAACGGTTTCTGCCGGATCCGTTCGACAAGGCGGGCGGACGGTTGTACAAAACCGGCGACCTGGCTCGCTACCGGGAAGACGGCAATATTGACTATTTAGGGCGCAGCGACCATCAAGTCAAACTGCGAGGCTTTCGCATTGAGTTGGGAGAAATCGAGGCCAAATTATCGGAACACGCCGCCGTGCGTCAGGCGGCGGTCATCGTCCGGGAGGACCATCCAGGCAGCAAACGCCTGGTGGCCTATCTAGTGACAACGCCCGACGCTACCGCCGACGAAGTGTATTGGAACGAATTTCTGGAAGGAAGTCTGCCCGACTATATGATTCCGGCAGCCTACGTGAAAATGGAACAATTGCCGTTGAGCGCAAACGGCAAACTGGATAAAAAAGCGCTGCCGGTGCCGTTTATCGGCGAACGGTTTTTCGACCGCTATGTCGCTCCGAGAACGCCTGCCGAAAAGATTCTGGCCGGGATTTGGGCACAATTGCTGCAGGTCGAGCGCGTCGGCATTCACGACAATTTCTTTGGCCTTGCCGGCGATTCCATTTTGGCGATTCAAGTCGTCAGCCGGGCGCGTAAGGCGGGGCTGCGTTTGACTCCTCGGCAATTGTTTCAATATCAAACGGTGGCGGAACTGGCGGAGGCCGCCGTGCCGATGTCGGATCTCCGGAACGAGTCTGAAGCGATACCCGGACGAGGAGTGCTGTCGCCTATCCAGCATTGGTTCTTCGAATTAGATCTGACGAATCCTCATTATTGGAATCAAGCGCTGATATTGCGTCCCCGCATCGGCCTCGATCCCGACCTAATGGCTGAGGCCGTGCGGCAAGTATGGAACCACCATGACGCGCTCGGCTACCGCTTCCGCCGCGAAGCAGACGGATGGATTCAAAACGGCACGTCCGATATGATCGTGGAGGTATTCCAACGCATGGATTTGAGCAACGTGCCGGAGGCGGGGATGGCCGAACGTTTCGAGCAGGAACGCCGTCACTGGCAAGCCAGTTTGCATATCGGCTCGGGCCCGTTGTCGAGAGTCGTCTGGTTCGATCTGGGTGAAGGCGGCATCCGGATTTTGATCGTCATTCATCACCTGGTGGTGGACGGTGTGTCCTGGCGCATTCTGCTGGACGACCTGCAAACGGTCTATCGGCAGTTGGCTCGGGGCGAAGCCGCCGTCTTGCCGCCGCGAACGAGTTCTGCCCAACAGTGGAGCGGCCGCTTGCAGACATTGGCCCGGAACGAGGCTGAGAACCTGGAAAAAGCCTATTGGCTTGAGGTGGTCGATGCCCGGGTGCCGCCTTTGCCGGTCGAGTTTCCCGAAGGTTCCGTACTGGAAGGGAAAGCGGCTTCGGTTTGGGTTCGACTGAACACGGAAGATACAGATTTTCTGCTGCGCGAAGCGGCTGCACCTTATCGAACGGATGTCAACGCTCTTTTGCTGACCGCGCTGGCATTGACCTTGAGCGCCTGGAACCGGACGCAGGCAGTGCGCATTGATGTGGAAGGCCACGGCCGGGTAGATGAACTGTTCGAAGATATGGATTTGTCGCGCAGCGTCGGCTGGTTTACCGCCGTGTATCCGGGGTTGTTCGAGCTGCCCCCGGATGCCGGACCACGTGAAGCCATCTTGGCGGTGAAAACCCAACGGCTGCGGATTCCAAGACACGGTATCGGCTTCGGCCTGCACCGCTACTTGGCCGATGCCGCCGGCCTTGACTGTGCAGGTGCGACTTCGGCGGTGCTGTTCAATTATTTAGGCCGGTTTGACGGGCTGTTCGGCGGCGATGCCTTGTTCGATGCCGAGATCGAGCCGGTGGGCGTTTGCCGCGATCCGGACGGGCCACGTGCCTATGAGTGGGAAGTCAACGCCCTCGTGCAGCAGGGTTGTCTGGTCTTCGAATGGCGCTACGGCCTGGAGCGTTACCGGGAGTCGACCGTGCAGGCAGTGGCGGAGCGCTGCGTCGCGGTATTGCGGGATTTGCTCGAGCATTGCCGCCTGCCTGAAGCCGGCGGCCTGACGCCCGGCGATTTTCCTCTGGCGAATCTTAGTCAAGCCGAGCTGAACGCCTTGCCTTACCCGGCCAGTCTTATTGAAGACGTTTACCCCTTGTCGCCGATGCAGGAAGGCATGCTGTTCGACACCTTGTTGGCGCCGCGCTCCGGCATTTATCTGATGCAGGACCGCTTCGAACTTCAGGGCTTCGTCGATGCCGCGGTCTTCAAGCAAGCCTGGCAGCAGGTTCTGGATCGGCAACCGGTGCTGCGCACGGCCTTTCTCTGGGAAACGGGCTCGACGCCCCGGCAAATCGTGCTGCGCCGAGCCGAACTGCCGTTCGATTCTCTGGACTGGCGGGAAATTCCGTCGACTCGGCAAGAGGCGCTTCTGGATCGATTGCTGCAAGAAGAACGCGAGCGCGGCTTCGATTTCGCCAAGCCGCCGCTGATGGCCGTCCGCTTGATCCGGCTGACGGACGATCGCTACTGCTTCATCCGCAGCTATCATCATATTTTGGTCGACGCCTGGTGCATGTCGCTGATTCTGATGGAGCTCAAACAAAACTACGAACGGCTGATGCGGGGGCAGCCCGGCCGGCAAGCGGCCGCGCCTTCATTCCGGAACTACCTCGCCTGGTTGCGGCAGCAGGACGAAGCGGCCACCGAACGGTTCTGGCGGAATTACTTGCGGGGATTCGTCGAGCCGACGCCGATCGCCATCGGCAAAGCCGCTCAGGCCGAAGCCGATAAAAGTTCAACCGTAGGCGATGCGGTTATGTTAATGACGGCATCGGAAACGCAGGATCTGAATGCCCTGGCGCAACGTTACCGGCTGACTCCGAACACCTTGATTCAGGCGGCCTGGGCGTTGTTGCTCAGCCGTTACAGCGGCAACAGTGAAGTGGTGTTCGGTGTGACTGTCGCCGGACGGCCGGCCGATTTGCCCGGCAGCGACACCATGCTGGGGGTATTCATCAACAGCCTGCCGTTGCGGGTGCGGTTGCGTCCCGAACAGGCGCTGCGGGATTTTTTCGATGGTTTACTGGAACAGAATCTCGAAATCCGCCAGTTCGAGCACGCTTCCTTGCTCCAAATCCAGACCTGGAGCGATATGCCGCGCGGCACGGCCTTGTTCGAAAGCTTGCTGGTATTCGAAAACTACCCGATCGATCCGAGCTTGCGCTCCGGCGAGGGGCTGCTGAACATCGTCGATGTCAAGACCCGCACGCATACCAATTATCCGCTGAACGGCATGGTGATTCCCGGCGAGCGGCTGCATTTACAGATCACGTACCATACCGACCGTTACGGGCGGGCCGCGGTCGAACGCATGCTGGGGCATTTTTACAATCTGTTGACCGCCATTGTCAGAAAACCGGAGCAACGGCTCGGCGAGTTGGCCATGCTGGGCGAGAGTGAACGGCAGCGCATGCTGGTGCACTGGAATCGAAGCGATTACGCCTTTCCGCAGCCTTGCGATGTGGTCGCCCATTTCGAACGGCAAGTCGAACGGACGCCGGAGGCCGTGGCCGTGGCATGTCAAGGCGCGCGGCTGAGTTATCGAGAGCTGAACGCGAAGGTCAACTCGCTCGCCCACGCTTTGCATGCCCGGGGCGTAGAACCCGACCGGCTGGTCGCCCTGCTCAGCGACCGCGGCCTCGGTTTTGCAACCATGATGCTGGCAGTGTTCAAAGCCGGTGCGGCGTACCTGCCACTGGATCCGGGCCATCCCGACACCCGTTTGCACCAGGTGCTGAGCGAAAGCCGGGTGATATGGCTGCTGGCCGACAGTCCTTATCTGGAACGCGCCCGCTCTTTGTTTACCGACGGGGTTGACGGCACGGCGCACGGGGACGATATCGCCGTGCCGTCCGATATTCCTGCCGTGCTGTCGTTGCAGGCATTATCCGACCTTTATACGCATACTCCGCGCAATCCGACGCGTCGGCATACGCCCCGTCAGCTCGCGTTTACGATCTTTACTTCCGGTTCGACCGGCACGCCCAAGGGCGCCATGGTCGAACACCGGGGGATGTACAACAATCTCATCACCAAAGTGCCCGTTTTAGAATTGTCCGAGACCGACATCATCGCGCAGACGGCGGGACCTTGTTTCGACATTTCGGTATGGCAGCATTTGACCGCGCTGGTTTGCGGCGCACGGGTGGAGATCGTTCCTGACGACATCGTGCGCGATCCGAACCGGCTCCTCCAGCAACTGGCCGAAAGCCGGGTTACTGTGTTGGAGGCGGTCCCCTCGATGATCCAGGCCCTGCTTGAGCTGGCCGGAGCGGTCGAGCTGCCGGATCTGCGCTGGCTGATCGCCTGCGGCGAAGCGTTTCCGCCGGAGCTGTGCCGGCGCTGGATGCAGCGCTTTCCGAAAGTACAGGTGCTTAATGCTTACGGTCCGGCCGAATGTTCCGACGACGTTACTTATCATGAAATCACCGGAATTCCAGGCGACTCGGACACCTTGGTGCCGATCGGCCGGCCGGTGGCCAATACCCGCTTGTATTTACTCGATCCCGGGCTGGAGCCGGTGCCGGTGGGAGTGCCCGGCGAACTCTGCGTCGCCGGCATTCAGGTCGGGCGAGGTTATCTGTATCGTCCCGCGCTGACCGCGGAGAAGTTCATTCCCGATCCTTTCGGTGCCGTCGGCGAACGTATGTACCGAACCGGCGATCTAGGCCGCTACCGGGAAGACGGCACCATCGAATTTTTGGGGCGCACCGATCACCAAGTCAAAATTCGGGGCGTCCGCGTCGAACCCGGCGAAATCGAAGCGCAACTGCTGACCTGTCCGCCGGTGGCGCAAGCCTTGGTGACGGTCCGAGACGACGGCGCCAACGGCAAGCGTCTGGCGGCCTATGTCGTTTGTAAAGAGGGATGCGCGTTAAACGATGCCGAATTGACCGCCCGGCTGCGTGAATATTTAAGCGGCAGCCTGCCGAACGCGATGGTGCCGTCCGTTTTCGTCCGGCTCGAGGCGATGCCGCTCGGCGCTAACGGCAAGATCGATCGCAAAGCCTTGCCGGAGCCCAATCTCGACGCGCAAAGCGGAAGAGCCTATTTGCCGCCGAGAAATGAGGCGGAAGCCGCTCTCGCCGACATTTGGCGGGAAGTTCTGGAACTTGAACGGGCCGGCGTCGAGGATAACTTTTTCGATTTGGGCGGGCATTCGCTAACGGCAGTCCAGGTGATGTCCCGAATACGGTCCGTATTCGGCGTCGACATTCCGCTGCGGCGCGTCTTCGAAGCACCGACCATCGCGCAGCTCGCTCTGGCAGTTGAAGAATGTTTGATCGAACAAATCGATGCGCTTTCGGAAGAGAAAGTGCAGGCGCTGCTGGAGGAAGTGCCATGAATTAGAAAAAGCTAAAACGCAACCCATTGAATGATAGGCGCTGGCTGCTTTTTACGACACTACCGAAAAAACGATGATCGATAATAATCAACAACAAAAAAAACTTTCGTTACAGCTAAACAACGGCACCCCGTTTTTTTCCGAAAATACTGGTCCCTTAATACGTCCGGCGTTAAACAATAAATGCCTTACTTTGATGGCTGCTATTGCTGCTTGTGTTGCGCCGCCGTCGGTGAAAATAGCCGTGGCCGCGGAGACCCAGGCTGCGGCAACGATCCAGTTCGACATACCGGCGCAAGATCTGGCGCAAGCTCTGGGCGCATTTACCTTGCAGAGTCGTCTGCACATCCTGTATGAAGGCGCGATCGCACAAGGGTTGCGCAGTGCGCCGCTGAAAGGCAGCTACCGGCCGCAAGAAGCGCTGCGGATATTATTGAGCGACACGCCGCTTCGGGCCGGCTTTGTCGACGAACGGACGGTGACCTTGGCGCGCAAAGCCGCATCCGCTACCGATGCCGGCGGTGCCAATGCCGCGACCTTGCCGGCAATGCATGTCACGGCCGGTACCGTGTTCGACCCGAACGATCCCTACAATACCGAATACACCATTCAAAATTCCAGCACGGCGACCAAGACCGACACGCCGATAATGGAAACGCCAGTCAATATTCAGGTGGTTCCTAGAGCCGTAATGGACGACCAGCAGACAATACGGCTCCAAGACGCAACCAAAAATGTAAGTGGCGTCCAACGGAATTTTACCTTCGGAAATGGTTATGAATCTTTCACAATCCGCGGGTTTTCATCGGGCTCCAACTTTTATCGAAACGGTGTCCGGATGTTCGCGCAATCCAGCGAAACCGCTCATTTGAACCAGCTTGAAATATTGAAGGGCCCTGCAGCTATGTTGTTCGGGCGTGTTGAACCCGGTGGTCTGGTCAATTTGGTCACTAAAAAACCGCTGGATCAAGCTTATTATTCCTTGCAGCAACAATTCGGTTCCTATGATTTCTATAGGACTACAGTGGATGCCACCGGACCCATAACCAACGATAAATCCTTGCTCTATCGGTTCAATCTAGCTTATCTCGGCACGAATTCTTTTCGGGACATCGTGTTTGACGACCGCATTTTTCTTGCCCCAAGTTTGACTTGGCGTCTTAGCGATGCGACAGAAGTCAATCTGAATTTCGAATACAAAAATGAAGATACCGTCGATGACTCTGGCATACCCGCCATCGGTAACCGGCCTGCCTCCATTCCCTTAAGCCGATTTTTAGGAGAACCTTGGGAAAATTATCACGTCGAAACCAAACTAATCGACTTCAATTGGACACATAAATTCAACGATCATTGGAAATTTCAAAATGGTTTTGTTTGGAACGACCTGACTTATAACTGGCGGGAACATTATTCCACTTCTTTACAGACAAATAATCAAACGCTTGACCGATCTCCTTGGTTAGTCGATTCCGATAGGGAATCTCATACCGTTTATGCAAACCTTACCGGAGACTTTGACACTTTCGGATTGCATCATAAGGTGTTGCTGGGCGGCGATTATTTTTCTCTGCAAGCTGATAAAGCACAGGGTGTCGATAGCGATCCTTCATCAACTATCGATATTTTTAACCCCGTTTACGGTACGGCCAACCTTAACAGTCTCGACACCATGCGAAAAAATGCACCGAATTTCTTTTATACCAATAATGAGGAATGGTATGGCGTTTATTTTCAGGATCAAATTAAATTTTTGGGAGATAAAATCCATATCCTGGGCGGCGGGCGTTACGATTGGGCCAGTGCCTCTTCAAGCTATTCAACGGTTTCCTTCGCTAACCCCGCAAACACTAATAATGAGCACTTTAGCCCTCGTGTCGGTTTGTTATATCACCCTTGGCAATGGTTATCTCTATACGGTAACTTCACCGAGTCTTTGGGTAGTAATAATAGCGGACGTTCACGAACAGGACAGCCTTTTAACCCGCAAATCGCTACCCAGTACGAAGCCGGTGTGAAAACCGAATTGTTCGATGGTCGCCTTACGTCGAGCATTGCCTATTATTACCTGACAAAACAAAACGTCCTGACTCCCGACCCCGTAAATTCCCAATTCAGCGTAGCGCTTGGCGAAGCGAGAAGCCAGGGCATCGAATTTGACATGAAAGGACAGGTATCCGATTCAGTCAGCCTGATTGGAACGTATGCCTACACAGACGCAAGAATCACCAAAAGCAACGGCAATAATCTGGGAAACCGCTTGCTGAATGTGCCCGAACATTCGGGCAGCGTTTGGGGGAAATATGATTTTGTGAACACGCCGTTGCGGGGATTGAGTTTTGGAACAGGCGTTTACTTGGCGTCGCAACGCGAAGGCGATAATGCGAACACCTTTCAGTTGCCAGGTTATGCGCGTCTTGATGCGATGGCTGCGTATTCAATGGATGTGATGGGCACAAAGCTGACGACTCAGCTTAACGTCAATAACCTACTTGATAAAAGGTATTTCGCATCCAGCTTAAACCGAGCATCGATATTACCGGCCGACGCGTTGACTGTAATCGGGTCAGTGAGATTGGAATATTGAGCCTAATGCCCAATGAAACAAGCCGGTATGTCGTTTGATTTACGCAAGAGGCGTTGGTAGTAGGCTACATCAGTATGTATTACATCATAAGTCTTCGTTAATGCAACGAATCTTTTGATGGATTAGGTCGGCCCTAACCTTTGTAATAGGTGAGTCCATGAATTATTTAGCAAACAATTTGGCGACCAAATCGAACCGTCTGGAGCGATTGAAAAGCCGCCGCAAGCTGTGGTTGCAGGTCCATCTATGGTTGGGTCTGTTTGTCGGTGGGATGCTGGTGATAATTAGTCTCACCGGTAGCGTCCTCGTATTCTGGCAGGAAATCGACGAATGGCTGAACCGGGATTTGATGCGGGTCGAAATACCCAAAGACGATCGGGTCTCCTACCGCCCTCTCTCGGAAATCGAAGCGTCCGTCAAATCCTCGTTGCCGGAGGACGCCAAACCGGGCTATGGCTACCATTATCCCCGTCACGAACGCGGGGTATTCGTCTACTGGTACGCGCTACCCGGCCAGAACCAAAACGCGACCCACACCCTGTTCATCAATCCGTATACCGCGGAAGTCACGGGCGACCGGGTTTTCTACTCATCGGAAAGCCCGTTCCGACACCGTTTCATCGGTTTTATTTTCAAGCTGCATTACGGGCTGCTGCTGAAGGATACAGGAATTACCTTGGTCGGCATCCTAGCGGCGCTGTCGCTGGTTTCCCTGCTGAGCGGGCTGGTCGTGTGGTGGCCCTTGACCGGGAAATGGGCACAGGCTTTCACTGTCAAGCGCCGGGCGAGCGTCGAACGGCTCAATTTCGACCTGCATAAAACCTTCGGCATTTATTCGATGCCGGTATTGGGTACGGTCTTGCTGTCCGGCGTTTATTTCAACCTGCCCCAGCAGTTCGACTGGCTGGTGAAGCAGGCTTCGCCGGAAACTCGGGTCCGGGATACGCCGCCGCCGCAATCCTCTATGATTCCGGGAATCGCTCCCATAGGCCTGGAGCGGGCCGTGACAATCGCCGAAGCCGCGTTTCCGGGCGGGCGCTGGCATTTGCTGAAACCCCCGGACGGCAAGCACGGTGTATACGCCCTGACGCGCATTGATGTGCCGGACCTGAGTTGGTTCTGGTCGGAGCGCACCGTTACTGTGGATCAGTACTCGGGGAAAATTCTGCAAGTGAGGGCACCCGATGTGCGCCGCAGCCCCGGCGAATCCTTCCTCGACTGGCAATGGCCGCTGCATTCCGGCCAGGCCTTCGGCTGGTGCGGCCGTATTCTGGTTTTTCTGTCCGGTTTGGCTTGTCCGGTGTTGTTCATCACCGGATTCGTTCGCTGGCGGCAGAAGAAGCGGGCGGAACGCCGCCACAGCAACAAGTTCGTCCCGGTTTTATACCGCGAAACCCAACTGGAGAAGAAAACCCTATGAAATCGAAGCACATGCAGTGTATTGGTTGCGGTTCCGAAATAGCAAGCCACGGCACTTCCGATTACCGGTGCGTATCGTGCGGAATGACCTTTCCATCTATCGATGGCATTGGAATATTTCTGCCCAAGCCCATGGCATCGCTGTTCGGTTTTCTGGACGAAATAGAAAGTGCCCAGTTTGCTTTTGAAAAGACCCAGGCCGAGCTTGGCGAATACCTAGATCAAAACCCGGCCAGTGAGTTATCGGCAAGGATTAGAAAAACCCTGAGCGGCATGGAATGTAATCTGCGTTTGCTGAAGCAGCAGTGCGCTCCTATTCAAAATTACTTGAACGGTTTTTCCAGGCAGGAGGATTTCTTGTCCTGGGCATCCGTGCAAACCGCTTATTCTTATAACCACATGCTGGGGTACTTTTATCAAGACTGGCATCCGACTGCGGATTTTGTCTCGGCGACATCGTTATTCGAACGGGTGATCCTGGAACATTGCCGGGACAAAGCCAGTGCGGTCGTGCTGGGTGCGGGCGCATGCGGCTTGCTACACGCTATTTCCGGGCACTTCGGCCAGGCCATAGGCATAGACCTGTCCCTGCCGACACTATTGACGGCCAAGGATTTGATGGCAGGAAATCCTCTAACCGTCCATATCGAGAAAGCCGCGTGGAATGAAGCCGTCATATCGCCCCCGTCGAAGCCCCCGTATAACCTAACGCTGTTGGTCGCCAACGCGATGAATGTTCCGCTCAAGAACTCAACCGCATCGGTCGTTCTGACCCAACACGCGCCGGAATTCAACACAGTAAGACTGATGGGCGAGATTCATCGAATATTGGCTCCGGACGGTCTGTGGATCAACTTATCGCCGGGCTTCATTTTTCCGGGTGATCCGGGCGTGTTGGGCGGACGCAACCTTGGGGAATCCCTGAGCTATATCCATAAGCGCGGGTTTTCCCTGGTCGATTCCAGAATTCATCGCTTCAGGATGCACGACTTCGAGTCAATAAACCGGGAAAGCGGTACTGTCGAAAAAAACATCCATTTTTTCGCGGCACGGAAATCTACTGTACTGGATATCACCGCCAATAGCTATAAATCGAATGATCCGGGTATTTGGCAAGCCATTCCGAAAATGGCCGACGAACAGATGCTGAGCCTGATACAGCGCAAGACATTCACCGGCGTAAGAATCGAAAATCGCATGGAGCTTGGAATAAGGGATTACCTGCTTCCCATCGGCGGTACTTACTATCACATCGCCGACGCCCTGTTTTCGTCCATCGACGGTAAGCGCCGCCTGTCCGAGGTTTACGACAACCTATTGGCGCAACAGATAACACTGAGTGAATCCGAATTCATTGAAATAGTCGGATTTTTAGCCATGGAGTGCGGAATCATCAACTATCATGCTACCGATAATCGGCTCGATAAACCTTCTCGATACCTTTCCACGGAATCGCCGCCTGTGGCAAGTCGGCACGAATGAATGCGGAAAAACCAGTTCAACCCGGTAAACAGAGGGGTATCGATAATGTTGGTCAATAATCTAGTAGATCAGAAAGCCAAGCTTTCCCAAGCCAAGCAGATTTTACTGGAGCGGCGGCTCCACGGCCGGTTAGAGGCGGGCCCGGTTATCGCCATACCCAAGCTGTCGCAAGCCTCGGCAGACCTGTCCTTTTCCCAGCAACGCCTGTGGTTTTTACAGCAACTCAGTACGGACAATGTCGCCTATCATGTTCCCACCGCGCTGGTGCTAAAGGGGCAGTTGCACATCCCGGCGCTTGAGTGTGCCATCAACGCTATTATCCGGCGCCACGAAATACTCCGGACGAGGTTCGAGGTCGACGACGGGCGGGTTGTGCAAATCATCGTTCCCGAGTTGCATCTGCCGGTCCCAGTCGAGGAATTGACTCATGTGCCCCGAGCCGACCGCGAAGCCGAAATCACCCGACTGGCCCGAGAAGAGAGTGCCACACCTTTCGAACTGAGCCGGGGGCCGCTGCTCCGCGTAAAATTGTTGCATCTGGCTGAACAGGAATACGTGCTTCTCTTCACGTTGCACCATATCGTCTTCGACGGTTGGTCGGCGGCGATTCTGTTCGAGGAATTCGCGGCCTCATATCGGGCGTTTTTGCAAGCGGAAGCCTCGCCCTTGCCATCCCTGCCCATTCAGTACGCTGATTTCGCCCATTGGCAACGGCAATGGCTGCAAGGCGAGCGCCTGGAGAAACAACTGGCGTACTGGCGGAAACAACTGGAAGGTGTTCCTGCCCTTTTGGAACTGCCTACCGACCATCCTCGCCCGCCGGTACAGGGCGGACGGGGAGCGACCCATTCGTTTTTCATTCCCAAGGATTTGACCGAGCGGCTGCGCAGGCTGAGCCGTCAGCAGGGGGTGACTTTTTTCGTGACCCTGGTTTCGGCCTTCAACGTCCTCCTGCACCGCTACAGCGGGCAGAGCGGCTTTTGCCTGGGCGTCTCGGTTGCCAACCGCAGCCGCCCGGAACTGGAAGCCCTGATCGGCCTGTTCGCCAATATGCTGGTACTGCGAGCCGATCTGTCGGGCGATCCAGGGTTCACGGAGTTCCTGCAGCGCATGCACGCGGTTTCCCTCGGGGCCCAGGAACACCAGGATTTGCCGTTCGAAAAGCTGGTCGAGGAATTGAATCCGACACGGGACCGCAGCTACAGCCCGTATTTCCAGGTGATCTTCATACTGCACAACATGCCGGTGGGAAAATGGGAGGTTCCCGGTCTGACTGTCCGTAGCATGGCGGTGGACTTCGGCACGGCTAAATCGGATCTGGCCCTGCATGTCATCGAGAAGGACGGCATCGAAGCGACCTTCGAGTACAGCACCGACCTTTTCGAAAAGGCCACGATCGAGCGGATGGCCGGGCATTTCCGGATCCTGCTGGAAGCCATCGGAGAAAATCCCGAGGCCCGCGTTGGTGATCTGCCCCTGCTGACACCGGACGAGAGTCGGCAACTGGTCGAATGGAGCGCAGCGGGTGGCAGTGTTCCTACTCACGGCCTGTTGCACGAACGGTTCGAAGCCCTGGCCCGGCGGCAACCGGGTTCCCCCGCTGTGATTTGCGGCGGGCACGAGTTGTCCTACGGAGAGTTGAACGAGCGAGCCGACCGCTTGGCACGGCGGCTCATCGCCTATGGGGTTGGCCTGGAAGATAGGGTCGGGTTGTGCATCGAACGGTCAGTGGAGGCGATTATCGCTCTGCTGGGCATTCTCAAAGCCGGTGCCGCCTATGTACCCCTGGACCCCAGCTATCCGGTGGAGCGGTGCGCCGAACTCCTAGCTGATTGCCAGGCGGCTTTGCTGTTAACACAGGAGCGGCTCGCGGCCAGCTTTACGCTCTTGGAAATACCGGTGCTGCGTTTGGATGGGGCGGAGGATACGAAACCGCTCGCGGCGAACAGCAGCCGATGTCCGACAACCGTTTCCAGTCATCAGGCTGCCTATCACATCTATACCTCTGGCTCCACTGGCACGCCCAAGGGCGTGGTGGTGAGCCACGCCAATGCCGTGGCTTCGACTGCGGCCCGGTTCGGCTATTACGCGAAACAGCCGGAGGGTTTTCTACTACTATCTTCCTTAGCCTTCGACAGTTCGGTAGCCGGGATTTTTTGGACCTTGAGTCAAGGCGGGCGCTTGTGTGTACCACTCGAGGGCAGTCACCAGGATCCGCAAGCGATAATGGAACTCGTCGGCCGAGAGCGCCCAAGCCATCTGCTTTGCCTGCCATCCTTGTACGGGCTGCTCCTGGATTTTGCCAAGCGCGGCCAGATGGATTGCCTGCGCAGCGTGATCGTAGCTGGCGAAACCTGCCCACCTGCACTGGCGGCTAGGCACTTCGACCGCTTGCCGTGGGCGCGGCTGGATAATGAATACGGCCCTACCGAGGGAACGGTCTGGAGCACTGCCTACCAAATCCGGTTTTCCGATCACTTGGCGGACGAGCCGATTGCCATTGGTCGGCCCGTCGCCCATGTACGGCTGTACATCTTGGATACGCGTCTGAATCCGGTCCCCGTCGGAGTGCCGGGAGAAATCTACCTGGGCGGCGCGGGGGTGGCCCGCGGCTACCATTGGCGGCCCGGATTGACCGCTGAACGGTTCCTGCCCGATCCGTTTTCGGCTCCGGAAGCCGGACGGCTTTACCGCACCGGCGATTCGGCCCGCTGGCGCTCCGGCGGCATCGTCGAGTTTCTGGGGCGCGTTGACGATCAAGTCAAGATTCGTGGTTTCCGCATCGAATTGGGCGAGATCGAGGCGCGTCTGCTCCGCCATTTTCGGGTGAAGGAGGCCGCGGTAATCGTCCGTACAGACCCGCCGGGCGATAAGCGGGTAGTGGCCTACGTGGTGTATGCGGACGGGGAAGACGGGAGCGAAACCCGGACGATTCCCGAAACGCTACGGGATTTTCTCAAGGAGACCCTCCCCGACTACATGATCCCCTCCGCCTTTGTTCCTCTAGAGCGGCTGCCGGTCACCCTCACCGGCAAGGTGGACCGGAACGTGCTGCCGGCTCCGGACCTGGTCGGCCAGTTCGCCTACCGCTATGTCGCACCAGAAAGCCTCCTGGAGGAACAGGTAGCCTCGATCTGGGCCGAATTGCTAGGTGTCGAGAGAATCGGCATCCACGACAATTTCTTCGATCTAGGTGGCCATTCCCTGTCTGCCATTCAAGTAATCGTGCGGATACAAGACTGCCTGGGTATCGACATATCCGTCGCGGAACTGTTCGACGCTCCCACGGTGTCCGAGTTCGCACGGACCTTGGCTCGACAGGGAGAACGGGAAACGGACGATGTGAAGTCCATTTTGCGAGAGCTGGAAAAGTTGCCGGAAAGTGAGGTGCAACGTCTCATGGAAAACCTGTAACCCAACGGAGACGACGCGATGAGCACTATAACTTACCGCTTGGCCGATCATGCCGCCGCCGAACCCTTGGTAAACGGATGGGTAGCCTGGCCGCACGTGTTTTCGCCCGTGCCTTATAGCCTGCATATGGCCAACTACCAGATCAAGACCCTGGTCTCATACCTGCAAAACCCGGAGATCCACGTCAAGTCCAGCCGCAATCCGAAACTGCTCGGCGGCCCCTTTGTGGCTATCCCGGTGGATCGGGCCGACGAGGTGCGAACCCTGCTATGGGATTTGGAACAAAACCATCAGGCCGAGCAGGCACTTGCCCGGGCTTTGCTGGAGTTTCAGAACATGCTCGTCGGCGAAGCCCAGGGCCAGGCAATCAATCCATATTACCAAAGAATTCCGGAGCCCTTGGGCGGGTATGTCGAACTAGTATACGATTATTTCAACCGCCCTCACGTCCGTTGCCTGGAAAGCCTTTTCTACGCCGGTCCCTACTATAATGAAGGCTTGCAGTCCCTGAGACTGTTCGGCCAGGTCCGGGACGATTCGAGAGCCTATTACATGAGCACGCCGCGACTACCGCAATCTGATCAGATCGATTGGCGGCTGCCTTTCAGGGATGCCCGGATAGATTCCTTGTTCGATCTCGACTCCTCGTCCAAGCCCCTCGGGGAAATCCGCGAGTTACTGGGCTTGTCCGCCGCGGACGAGGAACGCTTATTGCCGCTACTGACCAGCCGGGCTGCGCCTCCGGTGGAGCCTTGGCGGGGCAATGGTGTGCGCGTCCGCTATTTCGGCCATGCCTCCGTGCTGCTCGAATACAACGGCGTTTCCGTTCTTACCGATCCTTTCATCCCGGTGATTCCGGCCCAGGGTGGCCTTGGACGGTATTCCTTTCGGGACTTGCCCGAGCGCATCGACTTCATCCTGATTTCCCACGGCCATCACGACCATTTCGTTTTTGAATCCCTGCTGCGTTTACGCCGACGTACCGGCTGCCTAGTGGTGCCCAAGGGTTCGGGACTGTTTTACGGGGACGCCTCGTTGAAACTCATGGCGCAGCAAATCGGTTTTCGCGATGTTCGTGAGATCGACATTCTGGAGACGATCCCCTTCGTCGGTGGCGAAATCGTCGGCGCGCCATTCTTCGGCGAGCACAGCGACCTGCCCCACGCTAAGAGCGGCTATATCGTGCGCTTGGGTGAGGAACAGATTCTTTTCGCCGCCGACTCTAACTGCCTGGACCCCAGAGTTTACCGGCACGTGTGCAGGCAGTTGGGACCTATCGGCACGGTGTTTCTCGGCATGGAATTCATCGGTGCGCCGATGTCCTGGGTTTACGGTCCCTTGTTGCCGGTGCAGCCCCAGCATAGCCACAACCTGTCTCGCCGCTCCAACGGCAGCGATGCCAAGAGCGCGATGAACCTACTCAGAGCGGTCGGGGCCGAGCGCATCTACGTCTACGCCATCGGCCGCGAGCCGTGGCTAAAGTACTTCATGGCGCTGACGCCGGAGGATGGCGATCCCTACATCTTAGAATCGGACAAAGTCTTGGCAGCGGCCAGGACCAGCGGTTTCAAGGACGCGGGAAGACTTTACGGAAAGTCGGAATTTTGTCTGAACATTTGAACTTGAGGCTTGGCGATGAACGATTTGGCTGAACGTATCTCGAACCTTCCCGGCGACCAGCGGGCCTTGCTGCTCAGAAAGCTGAAAAAAGCGCCGGAAAACCCGCCCTCCCGCATTTCGCCCCAGTGCTTGCCGGAACGCGTACCGCTGTCCTATGCCCAGGAGCGGCTCTGGTTTCTGAACCAACTGGAACTCCATAGCACATTCTACAACATTCTCACGGCGTTGCGGCTGACTGGAGCGTTGGATCGCCTCGCGTTGGAACGGTCATTCGGAGAAATCATCCGCCGCCACGCGATCCTACGGACCAGTTTTGCGGTGGAGGACGGAGAACCCCACCAGGTCGTGATCCCGCCGGTCGATTTCGGGGTTTCCCTGGAGGACTTGAGCGGCTTGACGGTAAATCGGCAGGATTCCGAAATCCGTCGGCGGGTACGGGAAGAAGCGGAACAACCGTTTGACCTGTCGCGAGGTCCACTGATCCGGGTGAGCCTGCTGTACCTCGGGGAAAACTCCGAACGAGGCGAATCCGAATATATCTTGTTATTCACCCTGCACCACATCATATTCGACGGCTGGTCGATAGGCATCCTGATCGACGAGTTCACCGCCTTGTACGAAGCGTTCCAGATGCAACGGCCCTCCCCGTTGGAAGAGCTGCCGATCCAGTACGCCGATTACGCGGTCTGGCAGCGGAACTGGCTGAAAGGAGAGGTCCTGCAACGCCACCTCGACTATTGGCGCCACCAATTGGCGGGTGCTCCCCCTCTCCTGGAACTGCCGACTGACCGACCGCGCCCGGCGGTCCAGAGCTACCGTGGGGCGAACTATCCCTTCACAGTCTCCAGGGACTTGACCATCCGGCTCAAGGCCCTAAGCCGTCGCGAGGGCGTAACCTTGTTCATGACCCTGTTGGCGGCCTTCCAAATCTTGCTGTCCCGCCACAGCGGGCAACAGGACATCTGCATCGGGAGTCCCGTCGCCAATCGCAACCGGGTCGAGATCGAAGGGCTCATCGGCTTCTTCGTCAACACCCTGGTGCTGCGCGCCGACCTGTCCGGCGATCCGTCTTTTACGGAACTGTTGGGCCGGGTGCGGAACGCGTGCCTGGGTGCCCAGGCGCACCAGGATTTGCCTTTCGAAAAGCTGGTGGAAGAACTGCGTCCGGCCCGGGACATGAGCTACAGTCCACTGTTCCAGGCTATGCTGGTGCTCCAGAACGCACCGGCGCGGGACCTCGAAATCGCCGGATTGCATATCGGCGGCGTGGAGGCCGAAACCCAAACCGCCAAGTTCGA
>Ga0207968_100087_pt1 | contig 41484 bp, 34 predicted proteins | sample LakWasMet21_HOW5_2_FD_183867 | JGI IMG/M metagenome (GOLD analysis project Ga0207968, IMG submission 183867) | Freshwater sediment methanotrophic microbial communities from Lake Washington under simulated oxygen tension - Sediment Metagenome... | ecosystem: Environmental > Aquatic > Freshwater >...
AAGATGGAAGTTATTTTGCTTGAAAAAATAGCGAACTTGGGCGCCCTGGGTGACAAAGTCACGATCAAGGCCGGCTATGGCAGAAATTATCTGATACCGACCGGCAAGGCGGTCGCGGCGACCCAACAAAAAATCGCCGAATTTGAAGCGCGCCGCGCGGAACTCGAAAAAGCCGCCGCCGCAAAACTGGCTGCCGCGCAAGCACGCGCCGCCGCGCTCGGCAAACTGCAAATCGTGATCACCCATAAAGCGGGCGATGAAGGCAGACTGTTCGGTTCGGTCGGCACCCACAATATCGCCGAAGCGATTACCGCGGCCGGCGTTGCGGTCGAAAAAGCCGAAGTTCGCCTGCCGCACGGCGCGATCCGCCATGTCGGCGAATTCCCGATCGACATCAACCTGCATTCCGATGTCGTGGTGACCTTGCCTATCACCATTGCCGCCGAATAAACGGCTTCCACATGCCGGGCACCTTCAGTGTCCGGCATTTTCGGGTTTTACAAGATCTTGGCATTCTCCTCCGGCAGGCGGTTGCAGGATCAATCCTTCAGGTTCAGGGCGCGTTGACAGGCGACTTCAGATGAAGCCGTCTTGCATGCGATGACCTCCATGCACATGAAATAGCGCTCGCTGATTCCGTAACCGACAGGCTCGAAACCGTTCTCCCGAAGCAAGGCATACAGCCGCTTCCGCCCAAAGTTATGATAGTGCTCCAGCTCGCCCCAATACGGGTTGGCATGGGTCCTATCCAGCATTCGCCAAGTATAACAATCACTGTTTGGCATGGACGCGAAAAGCAGCCCTTCCGACGCCAACAGGCGATGGGCGTGTTGCAGCGCAGTGATCGGGAACGGCATATGTTCGAGAACGTCGGCCATTGAAATCACTTGCAACGGCGCTTCGGGCCGATAGTCTTCAAACTCCATCACGTGCGCTTCAATGCCGTCCATCCGAATCAATTCGACCGCCTGGGATCTCAGATCCAGACCCACGACCGAAAACCCGTATTCTTCCGCCGCGCCCAGCAACGCCCCATTTCCGAACCCGATGTCGAGCCAGCGCCCTTCGGCGGACCCGAGTTGCCGAACGACCCGCTCGACCATGCGCGCCGCGATGGCGCGACTGCCGTGAGGATCGTTGCCGGGCAGTTGATGAGGATTGACCGAGGCGAACAGTATCCGCAACGCCGCGGGCGACCAGTAACCGTCCGTGAAGACATGTCCGCATGCGGCACAGCGCAGCCAACGAACGAGGCTGGGGAGCGACGGCTTGTATAATGGATGATAAGCACAATTCCCCAATTGGTATTCGGACGTCTCTACGCACTCGCAAAGCGGACACGATCGATAGGCGATCCTGATTTCGTCATTGAGCACTGGGCCGCCTGAAATAGTTGGTTTTTCTACGTCCAACGCCCCCGCAATCGCCGTTAAACAAGCTCGCGGGCCTTGGCAAAGGCTTCTCTGAAATCCAGGTACAACGGTTGCTCGGTCTCCAACAATAATCTGAGCAATTTGTTTTGCAGTTTGTATTTCACGTCGCCGACCGCCAAAGCGCCGATGCCGACCGCACCGGGCGACTGTTCCGCATGCACCAAGGGCGCGCCGAAATGACTGCGCTTGACCCCTTCGATCCCGAGCGGCGGCACCGCATTGATGTCGGCGGCGACTTTCAAATTTTTCGCGGACTTCAACACCCCCGCATTCAACACCTGGACTCCGGCTTTGGCGGTGCAGAAAATAATATCGACATCGGCGACCAGTTCGGCTTTTTCCGGATCGGAACCGGCGAATGCGCCCTTGATATGGCAACCGAAGCGGCGGTTGTAGGCGGCGGCGATTTCGTTCGCGGTTTCGAGCGACAAATGATCGACGATCGCCACCTCGAGACCGGCCAGGGACGCAATCACACCGGTCGTGATGCCGACCGCACCGGTGCCACCGAAAACCACCGCCTTGCAATCCTTGAAGGATTTGCCATGCTTGGCGGCCAGTTCCTTTTCGACACAGGCGACCAGCGCCGCGGCGGTCGTAAACGCCCCGCTCGGGTCGGCCAGCACTGAAATTTCGAACGGCGGCACCATCGCGCGCTTACTAGCGGCAAGCATGTCGATCGCCAGTCCGATGTCGCGCCCACCGATAAACAGCGCGGTCCGTTTGACGCCGGCCGGCCCCCGCGAAAAAATCGCATCCTGGGTCAGCCCGTTCACGCTGTCCAGCTTGACGTTACTGTAGGGCATCAACACGTCAAACCCGGCATCCACCGCCATGTTGATGTCGAACGGACTGTTGTTTGGCATCGGGTCGAGCATGTGAAGTATGCTGCGTTTTTCCATCGGTGATCCTTATTTTGTTGCGGGTAGGCTTACTATAAAAGGGAACGGTTAAAATACAAAGAGCCTCTTTGCTTGCATAAAAAGACGGCGAATGCGGGAAAGAATCAACTCGCACGGAAACGTCGATAATGGGGCGAAAAAATGACTGTCGCACCACATAAGGGCAGACACTGTCGCCGCCTGACGCGCACCTGGACGACAAAAGCGAAAGTTTAAATACCTGTTCCGCCGCGCCGCACTACGGATTGGCCTTGATATATTCCCGCGCCACCTCGAATGCATGCTCGAAATGCAGATACAACGGCTTTTCGGTGCTGATCATCTTCTTCAAAAGCAAGTTCTGTGCCTGATATTTGACATTACCGATCGCCAGCGCGCCGATACCGACCGCGCCGCTGATCGAACCGGCGATCGGCGCACCATTATGAAACGCATCGACCCCCGCGATACCGGCCGGCGGCACCGCATTCACATCGGCCGCCACTTTCAAGTGCGGCGCCGAAGCGATCAATTGCGCGCTCAACAGCTCGATGCCGGCCGCGCCGGTCGCAAACACCACATCGGCGGTCTTGATATACTCGGCCTTATCCGCGTCCGCGCCGGCCGTGATCGAAATCTGGCCTTCGCCGAATTCATTGCTGCACATGTCCGCCACGCCCTGCGCGCGGTCGAGCTGGCGGCCGATGATTCTGACCTGCGCGCCCGCGCGCGCCGCGATTACCGCCGCGGCCTGGCCGACGGGACCGGTGCCGCCGAGCGCCAGGATGTTTTTACCGGCCAAGGTGGTATTGAATTTGTTGATCAGTTCGCGCTCGACCGCCGCGACCATGCCGGCCGCGGTCGTGAAGGCGCCGCTCGGGTCGGCGAACACCGAAACCTCGAATGGCGGCACCATCGAACGCTTGGCGATCTTGAGCATGTCCATCGCCTGCTTGGTATCGCGTCCGCCGATGAAGATACCGGTGCGTTTCAAGTTTTTCGCGCTGCGGGAAAAAATCGCATCCTGAACCAGACCCTGAACTTCGCTCGGCTCGACATTGATATAAGGCACGGCCGACACCCAGCCGGCATCCATCGCCATGTTCACGTCGAACGGGCTCAGATTTTTGGCGGTGGTCAGCATGTGTAAGATAAACGGTTTTTCCATGATATCCCCTTGACTCAAATAGCCGCAAGTATAAAAGAATTTAGCCGGTAAAAACAGTCAAAGCCGTCCTGGCGATTCAAAATAACCCGAAACTTGTGTATGATCGCCGGTTTATCAACGGAATGTTCTCTCGCTCAGTCCATGGTTTCCAGCAAAGACGAACAGCGCCAAGCCGCCTATCAGGTGCGCGCCCTACAGCCCGACAAGGACTTACTCAGCGCGGCTCTCTGCGCCCGTATCATCGCGGCGCCCGCCTACCAGGCCGCCGCAACGGCAATGTGGTATATCGGCTGCAAATCCGAAGTCAGAACGCTGCCGGCATTACGCCTCGAACTGGACAGCCTGAAACGCATCGTCATCCCTTATTGCACGCGCGACGAACACGGCCAGCGCAGACTGGGCTTATGGCATCTTCAAAATCTCGACGAACTGATTCCAGGCACCTGGGCTATTCCGGAGCCGCCGAAGACGCGCTGGAACGAAACGAACAAGACCGTCGCTCCCGCCGAACTCGACGCGATCATCGTACCGGGGGTCGGTTTCGACCGCGGCGGCGGCCGCCTGGGTAACGGTGCGGGTTATTATGACCGTCTGCTGGCCGGGGTAAGGCAGGACACGGTGTTATTCGGCGCCTGTTTCGAGGCGCAATTGTTCGACCGGATCGACATGGACGCGCATGATATCCCGATGGATTTTGTGATCACCGAAAAAGCCATTTACCCCTGCCCCGGGCGCCAAACGACCCGATGGATTTGAATACGATCAAGGCGCAATTAGCGTCCTCGCCCGCGTTCGTGATCGACCGGGACACCCTGCTCGCCAATTTGCAAACGCTCGCGGAACTGCGGCAACTGAGCGGCGTGAGCATCCTCTACTCGATCAAATCGCTGCCCTTTACCCCGGTCTTGGAAACGGCAAGACCGTTCGTCGACGGCTTTTCGGTCAGCTCGCTCTTCGAAGCCCGCCTCGCGCGGGAAATCCTGCAAGAAAAAGGCGGCATTCATCTGACGACGCCCGGCCTCAGGCCGGATCAGCTCGACGCCTTGCAGGCCTGCTGCACCCATATCGGCTTCAATTCGCTGAACCAATTCCGGCGCTTCGCGCCGGCGTTGGGCGGCAAGGTATCGACCGGCATACGGGTCAATCCGAAACTTTCCTGCCTTCACGACGAGCGCTTCGACCCTTGCCGCCCGCATTCCAAACTCGGCGTTGCGATCGAGGAACTGGAAAACCTGGATTCATGGGTCGGCATCGAAGGCCTGCATCTTCATAACAGCTTTTCCGCAGACAGCTATGCGCCGCTGATCGACACCCTGGACAAGATCGAAGAGCGCCTTGGCGACCAGCTTGCACGCCTCGACTGGCTCAATCTCGGCGGCGGCTATTTATATGAACGCATCGCCGATCACCGCCCCTTCATCGATTTGACGCAACGACTGCTAAACCGTTATGGCGTCAGGATTTATATCGAACCGGGCAAGGCGGTCGTCGGCAGCGCGGGCCATCTGATCGCGACGGTGCTGGATCATTTTGTCAGCGACGGCAAGACCGTCGTGATCCTGGACACCAGCATCAACCATCATCCCGAAGTGTTCGAATACCAGCGCCAGCCCACATTAGCCGAACACACGCCAGGCGGCGCCCATGCGGCGATCCTGGCCGGCTGCACCTGCCTGGCCGGCGATCTGTTCGGCGAATACCGCTTCGATCGCCCGCTCGCGGTCGGCGACAAGGTCGTCTTCACTCAAGTCGGCGCCTATAGCCTGATCAAGGCAAACCGCTTCAACGGCTGTGACCTGCCCGATATTTATATGGCCGACAGTGGCGGGCTGGAATGCGCGAAACAATTTGGCTATGAAGATTTTCGCGACCAATGGCATGGCATCCCCAAATTCCCTTTGCAATGGTAACCCTCCCTAAGATTTACCTGGCGCGGCAAAAAATAGATGAAGCCCCTTCTGCCCTATCCCATAAGCCACGAGCGAGCGCGCGAGGCCGTTCATTGGCAATATCGAGCCAGCATTTTCAGATCAACGTTCGGCATCTCTTTAACAGGCTGTTGAAAAATAAAATTACTTTCCACTTTAGGCCGAAAATACACAATTCTTACAGGGCTGGCACATGTAAGTCATTGAAAGTTCGTTATCCGAACACAAGTTTAAAAGGCAAAAAAGGAGTTCTCGGTGAAAATTTTCCACCGACGTGCATTTTTCAACAACCTGTTAACGCTTTGACATAACGTGCCGAAGTTTGCGTGAGCTTCTGGAACGATTAGGCGCACGAGTGACCGGTATCGGACGAACCGACAGCTTTACCCCTATCGACACTGAAGCGGTTTCGGAACAAGATCAGCGCCGCGGCGAGGCATGGTCCAAACAATATGGACTGGATGCGATAATTTCCACCGATGGCGACGCCGACCGCCCCTTGCTGGCGGACGAACAAGGCCATTGGCTCCGCGGCGACATCGTCGGATTGCTGACCAGTCAGTTTCTCGGGGTACGGCAACTTGCCGTTCCGGTTAGTTGCAATACCGCGATTGAGCGATGCGGTTTATTTCCGCAAGTGACGCGGACGTGTATCGGTTCGCCGTATGTCATTGCAGCCATGCAGGCTTTTGCTACCGATAAAGGAGCGATAGCGGGTTTTGAAGCAAACGGGGGTTTTTTGCTGGGCTCGGCAATTCAGAGTTCAGATCGCACGCTGGCCCCTTTGCCGACTCGCGATGCGGTGTTGCCCGTCTTAACGGTATTGTCGGCATCCCGGGCAGCAGACAAGCCGATTTCTGGTTTACTATCCGATTTGCCACGACGTTTTACGGCCAGCGACCGTCTCCAAAATTTTTCAACCGCCAGCAGCCAGCAGCTACTGGCTTTATGGAAGCGCGATACGCGCCAACTGACACAATGGCTGGGGCCAGACTATGCGCAACTGCACAGCGTGGATGATAGGGACGGTTTGCGCCTTACCTTCGCCAATCAGGATATCGTACACCTTAGAGGCTCGGGTAATGCGCCGGAAATGCGCTGCTATTGTGAAGCGGCTTCGGTTGAACGGGCGCAGCAATTAACAACCCACGTTTTAGATTTACTTCAGAGATTAAGTGACTAACTTCCATTCTCATTTTGTACCGCTCTCAACTTCCAGCCCATTTCGGGCGGAAATGAGTCTGATGCCGCGTTGAGACAACTGCTCGGCACCTCTTCGGGGTCGATGCGCCTATCGATCAAGAATCAAAGCCCCTCGGTGAATGACGAAAAAATGTGACGGCGTTTTGATTTTTCAAAGCACCTCAGTTGTAAATCCAGAATCAATTTCTACACTTTATCCTGAATGGCCTGATGATGAACGCTTGGATGCCATTCAGCCATTCTTATTTTTTATTTCACCGATGTAGAGGAGATATTATGAAAAAGATTCTGTTTTTCATGGCCATTATTTCGTTTAATGCCATCGCCGCGCCCGTCAACATCAATACGGCCGATGCCAAGACCATTTCGGATTCGTTGACCAACATTGGCATCAAAAAAGCCGAAGCGATCGTCAAATATCGGACCGAAAAGGGGCTTTTTAAAACGGTCGAAGAACTGACCAATGTCGCGGGCATTGGCGAAAAGACTATCGAAAAAAATAAAAAGGATATTTTACTGAAATGACTTTAAGTCCTTGACAAATCGTATGTCAAACGACCCACGTAAGGATATGTCCTTGTAACGCGGCGTTATTTTGCAACTGAACCAGTTTGTAGAATAACGCTGCTTTTGTATACACCCCGATTTGCTCCCCCTTCATCCGCCGATCGCGGCTGGGCGGAAAACACCGCCCAGCCCATCGTTCCTACAAATTTCTCGCAAGGTCCTTCAGATAGTCTAAAAAGCCGTCTTTCAGTTCGGGATGCAATAATCCATATTCGACGGTCGCAACCAAAAAGCCGAGCTTGGAGCCGCAGTCATAGCGTTTACCTTCGAATTCGTAGGCCAATACCTGCTCATCGGCCATCAGCGCGGCGATGCCATCGGTCAGTTGAATTTCGCCGCCGGCGCCGCGACCGGTCGTTTCGAGTTTTTCGAAAATCTTTGGCGTCAGAATATAGCGACCGACGACGGCCAGATTGGAAGGCGCATCCTCGGGTTTCGGCTTCTCGACGATCAAGTCGATCGGGCTGGAGGTGCCGGTCGCTGCGCCGGTTTTGACGATGCCGTAACTGCCGGTTTCGGAAGGGTGCACGCGCTCGACGCCGAGGATCGAGGTCTGCTTCTCGTTGAACAATTCGACCATCTGCGCCATGCAGCCGCGCGTGCCGTCTTCGATCAGATCGTCCGGCAGAATCACCGCGAACGGCTCATCGCCGATCACCGGTTTCGCGCAATGTACCGCATGGCCGAGACCCAATGCTTCCGATTGGCGGATGAACACGCAGGACACATGCGGCGGCAAAATACCTCTGAGCGTCTTCAGGATTTCGGTCTTGTTTCTGGCCTCGAGTTCCTTTTCCATCTCATACGCCTTGTCGAAGTGATCCATGATCGCGTTTTTGGTGCGCCCGGTCACGAAGACCATCGTGTCGATGCCGGCCGCAATCGCCTCCTCGACCGCATATTGGACCAGCGGCTTGTCGACGATCGGCAGCATTTCTTTCGCGGTGCTCTTGGTCGCGGGCAGAAAACGCGTGCCCAATCCGGCCACGGGGAAGACGGCTTTGGTAATTTTTTTGTTCATATAACTCCCGAGAATAGTAATCAAAGTATGTGCAGAGTGCCAGCGTTCGCTGTATCGCGATGAGTCAACCCGCTCGTTGCCTGCGGCAACCCCAGGCAAGGATCAATCGCCACATTTCCCCGCGACAAGATCGAAGTCTCTTGTCGGGCCGCAACCTCCATAACAGGTCACATGATAAGCCGAGTTTCCTGAATCGGAACTTAATCGAAGGCGCGCAAACAGCGTTGCCCGGACAGCACGGCCAATCGATCCGATCAGCACTTTATGTGTGCGCGGAAAACGGAATGGAACCCGCAAAGAAGCGGGCCGCTCCTTTGGGAAAGGGTACGGCCCGCGGCACTTTAGCTTTAAGCGAACGGATGTTCGAGGATAATCGTCTCGTCGCGATCGGGACCGGTCGACAGAATCGTCACCTTCACCCCGACCAGCTCTTCCAGGCGCTTGATATAGGCCTTCGCATTTTCGGGCAATTTGGCATAATCGGTCACGCCGGCGGTCGTTTCGGACCAGCCCGGCATTTCCTCGATCACCGCTTCGCATTGCTGGTATTGATCCGCGCCCAGCGGCGCCGTTTCGGTCGTGCTGCCGTTCAAGCGATAAGCGGTGCAGATGCCGACCTTATCCAGGCCATCAAGGACGTCCAGCTTGGTCAGGCAGATGCCGCTGATGCTGTTCAGGCGGACCGATTTCCGCATCGCGACCGCGTCGAACCAGCCGGTGCGGCGTTTGCGGCCGGTCGTGGCGCCGAACTCATGGCCGACCGTGCCCAAATGTTCGCCATAGGCATCGTGCAGTTCGGTCGGGAACGGGCCGTTGCCGACGCGGGTCGCGTAGGCCTTGGTGATGCCGAGCACATAGTCCAGATCGAGCGGACCGACGCCGGAACCGGTCGCGGCGCCGCCGGCGGTGGTGCTCGATGACGTCACGTACGGAAAGGTGCCGTGATCGAGATCGAGCAAGGCGCCTTGCGCGCCTTCGAACAACAGATTCTTGCCCTGGTCCTGATAACGGTACAACGCTTCACTGACATCGGTCAGCATCGGCTTGACCTGTTCCCCGAGCGCCAGCGCCTCTGCCAAAGTCTTTTCAAAATCGACCGTGTCGGCATGGTAGTAATTGGCCAGCATGAAATTGTGATAATCGAGCAGTTCCTCCAGTTTGTCCGCGAAGTCCGCTGGATTCAGCAGGTCTCCCGCGCGCAGGCCGCGGCGTCCGGCCTTGTCTTCATAGGCAGGGCCAATGCCGCGCCCGGTCGTGCCGATCGCTTTCGCGCCGCGCGCTTTCTCGCGCGCCTGATCGATCGCGACATGCACCGGCAGAATCAAGGTGCAGGACTCGCTGATCAACAAGCGGTTACGCACCGGGATGCCGGCCTTTTCAAGCACTTCGATTTCCTCGATCAGCGCGTTTAGCGACAGCACCACGCCGTTGCCGATCATGCATTGCACGTTGTCCCTGAGGATGCCCGAGGGTATCAGATGCAGCACGGTTTTTTCGCCGCGAATGACCAGGGTATGACCGGCATTATGCCCGCCTTGAAAACGCACCACGGCTTCCGCTTGTTCGGTCAACAGATCGACCAGCTTGCCTTTACCTTCATCGCCCCATTGCGTGCCGATGACTACGACATTTTTTCCCATTTTTATTCCACTAAGCTAAGTTTCTGACCAACCAGGTTTGATTGTCTTGTTCGAGGATCGCGGTACAGCCCATCGCCGCGCCGTCACCGGCCTGCCCCGGCAACTGCTGAATCACCGTATGCCCTGCCGCGCGTAAATCGCGGACTTTTTCGGCCAGGGCGGCATCGTCCTGACAGGGCGCAAAAATTTTGCATTCCGGCTCCACGCGAGCGTTGCTCAGCGCCGCCAACAGTTTCAGGTCAGCGCTGAAACCGGTCGCGGGCCGGGCCCGCCCGAACACGCCGCCGATGTTGTCGTAGCGGCCGCCGCGCGCAATCTCGCGGCCGACCGCCGGGGTAAAGGCCGCAAAAACGACGCCGGTATGATAATGATAGCCGCGCAGTTCCGCCAGATCGAAGCTGATCGGCAGGGACGGGAATAGCCGCGCAAGTCTTCCGGCGATCGTTTCGAGATCGGTCAGCGCCTGCTGCAATTCGGCATCCGCCGGCAGAAAGATCTGGCGCGCCTGGCGGACGATTTCAACACCGCCGTTCAACAACGGCAACGCCAGGAACATCGCTTTCAGATCCTGATCGAGCGCATAGCTGTCGATCATGTCGGCAAGTTCAGGTCTGGCCTTGCGTTGCAGCACATCGAACAGCCCACTCTCCTGCGCCGGACTCAAGCCGGCCTGCCGGGACAAGGATCGGTAAATGCCAACATGTCCCAAATCCAGATGCACGTTCAGCAAACCGGTCAAGGCGAGCGTTTCGAGCATCAGCCGGATGACTTCGATATCGCTGTCGATGCCGGCGTGGCCGTACAGTTCGGCGCCGATCTGCATCGGACTGCGCGTTTTTTCCAGAGGATCGCCGCGGGTATGCAGCACCGTGCCGTAATAGCACAACCGTGTCGGCCATTCGTGCTTCAGATGATGCGCATCGATGCGGGCGACCTGCGGGGTCATGTCGGCTCTGACACCAAGCATTTCGCCGCTGATCTGATCGGTCAGCTTGAAGGTCTGCAGGTCGAGATCGTGCCCGGAACCGGTCAATAATGAATCGAGAAAATCGATGAACGGCGGGATTACCAGTTCGTAACCCCAGCAGGCAAACATGTCGAGCAGCCGGCGTCTCAGGCTTTCCAGATGTTTGGCGTCAGCCGGCAAAATTTCTTCGATACCGTCCGGCAAAAGCCAGGAGTCTTTTTGTTGCATGTTTTCTAAGTCCACTCAAACAAAACGCCCCGCACGGGCGAGGCGTTTGTCAATGTTATCGATGCCGCTATCGCGGCCGTGATTAAACCGAACCCGCTATTTATGTTGCTTGAAATACCGGAAGAAGTCGGAATCAGCATCGAGCACCAATGTCGAGGATTTGCTGAAGGTCTTTTTGTACGCATTCAGGCTGCGGTAAAACGTGAAAAATTCGGGATCGGCCCCGAATGCTTTCGCATAGATTTCGGACGATTTCGCGTCGCCTTCACCGCGCAATTTTTCGGCGTCCTTGAATGCGTTCGCCTTGGTCACCACACTTTGCCGGTCCGCGTCGGCGCGAATCTTTTCGGCCGCTTCCGAACCTTGGGAGCGGAACTCGCGCGCGATCCGGTCGCGCTCGGCTTCCATTCGGCGGAACACTGAAGTGCTGACTTCCGGCGGCAAGTCGATCCGCATCACCTGGATGTCGATAATTTTCAACCCCAAATTTTTTGCCGATGCCTGCGCGTTATTGATCATAATGTCACGTATCGCCTTACGATCGGTCGAAACCAATTGCTTGATGTCGCGCCGGGCAAACTCGCCACGGAACGCATCCTTGATGATCGGATCGAGCCGACTATTGGCCTGATAGACATCACCGGCAACGCGTTGATAAAAGCTGCTGACATCATCTATCCGCCATTTGACGAAAAAATCGACAAACACGTTTTTCTTTTCGGCGGTTAAAAAGCCTTCCGGCTTGGAGACCATCGTCTGAATACGCGCATCGAACTTTTTAATGTCATTGGCGGGATACGGCCATTTGAAATGCAGGCCGGGTGTAAAATCGTATTCAACGACCTTACCCACCTGGAATTTGATCGCTTTTTCGGTTTCGTTGACCGAAAACACAAACATCGCGCCGATTAGCCACAATCCGGCGATGCCGATGATGATTTTATTGAATGTCGTCATTGACGTCCCCTTGCTTCACGTCCGCGGACTGAAGATCGCATGGCCGCCGGCTGCTCTTCCGTTTCCACGGCGGGTGCGGACTCGGCTTTTGTCGGCGGAGCTACGCTTTGCGTTTCGATTTCGGGTAGTTTTTGCGCCATTTTATCCAACGGTAAATACAGTATGTTGTTGCCGCCTTTCGCATCGATCATCACCACATTGGCATCGCCCAACACCGATTCCATCGTGTCGATATAAAGACGCTTTCGGGTCACTTCCGGCTGTTTCAGATATTCGCCGAGCATTTTCGAGAACCGGCTGGTTTCGCCTTCGGCCTGCGCGATCACCCTGTCCTTGTAGCCTTCCGCTTCCTGCAGCATTCTGGCCGCCGCGCCACGCGCCTTCGGCACGATGTCGTTTGAATAAGCCTCCGCTTCGTTGATCAACCGCTGCTTGTCTTCGCGCGCCTTGATCACGTCCTGAAACGCCGCCTGCACCTGCTCGGGCGCTTGCACATCCTGCAGGTTCACGCTGGTAATCTCGATGCCGGACTGATAACGGTCCATCACTTCCTGAATTTCCTTCTTGACCTGCAGGACGACCTCATTACGGCCTTCGGTCAAGACGAAATCCATGTCCGAACTGCCGATCACGCCGCGTTCGGCGCTTTCTGTGACCTGTTTCAAGGTCGTTGCCGGATCGACCACATTGAACAGAAACTTTTTCGCGCTGTTCGATAGGTTGCTAACCTTATACTGCACGACCAGACGCACATCGACATAATTCTCATCGCGGGTCAGCATCAACGCTTCTTTCGGTTCCGAACGGTCGCCGGCTTCGCCGAAGCTCGAAAAACCGACCGCCAACGTGCGGTTTTGCTCGACGTTCACGATATCGACCCGCTCGATGGGAACCGGCAAATGCCAGTTCAAACCCGGGCTGGTTTCTTCGACGTACTTTCCGAAGCGGGTCACCACGCCGATATTGCCGGCATCGACCTTGTAAGTGCCACTGGCAATCCATATCGCCGCGACCGCGCCCAGCGCGATCATGCCGAGATTTTTTCCCTGACCGCTTGGCGATTCCTGGCCCTCGCCACCGCCACTGCCGCCGAAAAGATTATTTAACTTGTCCAGAGCCTTGCGGATCGCCTCATCGAAATCGGGCGGCCCCTTTTGCTCGCCCCGACCGCTCCACGGGTCTTTATTGTCGCCTCCAGGTTCATTCCAGGACATATTTTTGCTCCATAGCAGGATATTTATTTTAAAAATAACGACTTATCAAAACTGTAGATAAACGCCGAAGACAAACCCCGAACGCGGGTTTACCGATTAAACAGGGCACGCCGATTCCTTGCGGCTGCCGATATGAGGGGCATTTTAACGTAATTAACAAAAAAACACGAAAACTTCCAGGAACAAGGCTTGTCTGCCAACCTCCAGCCCTGCGCGTTTTGCTTTACCCGGATCAGGACGAGAGCACTTCCTTGCGCACGGACGCCAGAAATCCCGAATACTTGGGATCGATTTCAATGATGATTTCGGAGTGGCCATCCTCTTCGATCCGTTCTGCAACGATCGTCGCGTAGGCATGCATTTTCGCCCGAATATCGCCCTGCTCCGGCCTCAAATGACAGCGCACCCGGATTTTATGCACCGAAAAAATTTCGGCCAGGGCCTGAAGCAATAAATCCGCGCCATCGCCGGTCACCGCGGCCAACCAGACCCGGATCGGTTGGCCCAGGTCATCGCGGTCGATACGGGAATGCGCGCCACCGAGCAAATCGATTTTATTGTAAATTTCAAGCTGCCGGATCTTGGCCGCGCCAATTTCATTCAAGACCTGGTTCACTTCGATGACCGTTTCGTCGCGGTCTTCCGCGTGTGCATCGATCACATGCAACAATAAATCCGCTTCGCTGGCTTCCTGCAAGGTCGATTTGAACGCCGCGACCAACTCGTGCGGCAAATGGCGAATGAAGCCGACCGTGTCGGCCAGCACGATTTCCGAATTGTTCGGCAAACGGCAACTGCGCAGGGTCGGATCGAGCGTTGCAAATAACTGGTCCGCCACATAAATATTCGCCCCGGTCAGCCGGTTGAACAGGGTCGATTTGCCTGCGTTGGTATAGCCGACCAGCGATACGGTCGCGATTTCGGCTTTTTTGCGTTTGCCGCGACTTTGATGACGCTGCTTTTCGACTTTTGCGAGACGCGCCTGAATCTGCTTGATACGTTCTCCGATCAAGCGCCGGTCGGTTTCCAGCTGGGTTTCGCCGGGGCCGCGCAGGCCGATGCCGCCTTTTTGCCGCTCCAGATGTGTCCAGCCGCGTACCAGACGGGTCGAAAGATGTTTGAGCTGCGCCAATTCAACCTGCAGTTTACCTTCAAAGGTCTGGGCCCGCAGCGCGAAAATATCGAGAATCAGGCCGTTCCTGTCGACCACGCGCACACCGAGCGCGGCTTCGAGATTACGCTCCTGACTCGGCGTTAACGGATGATTGAACAGCACGATACCGGCTTCATGGTCGGCAATGGCCTGCTTGATCTCTTCGACCTTGCCGGTGCCAACAAAATATTTCGGATCGGGATTTTTGCGACTGCCGGTCACCACATGCACCGGTTCGGCGCCGGCCGACTTGGCCAGTTCCTTCAATTCCAGAAGATCTTCCTGCCCGGAATGCAGGGTCAGATGAACAAGAACAGCCCGTTCACCCGAATCGGGGCGATCAAACAATCAACAACTCCAGCGCCGAAGAGACAAAACGCGCACACGCGCGTTCAAATACTGACAAAACATCACGGCAAACAACGATTATTCTTCTTCACCTTCGGTTTCCGGGATCATTTTGACCGCCTTTCCGGGCACGATCGTCGAAATGGCATGTTTATAAACCATCTGGCTGACCGTATTTTTCAGCATGATCACGTATTGATCGAACGAATCGACCTTGCCCTGCAATTTGATCCCGTTGACCAGGAAGATCGAAACGGGGGTATGTTCCTTGCGCAAAGTATTCAGAAAATTATCTTGCAGATTTTGACCTTTTGACATCCGATTTCTCCTTATTATGTTTGTAAAATACTATAAAAGATAACTGTAAACACAAACCAATACAATGGATAAATGAAGAACGGTTTTGCTCCTAATCAATTTTTCCATGATGACGCACCCGATTTGGCGTCCGCTGTGCTAAATAGCTTATCATTTCTCGCCATGCTTTCCTATGGTCACGGCATATAACGGCACTTTTACAGACGCGGCCCGCCGCGGGCGATCAAGAAGACGCAGGACGATCGCTTAAGTCTGTAAAAAGCCGAGCACCTCCGCCAAAAAACTTTCCGGTTGCTGCACATGCAGCCAGTGCCCGGCGCCGTCCAACGTCTTTAATTGCGCATTCGGAAACAACGGAAAAACCGTTTCGGCTTGCACAAAATTCGACTCCGCGCCAGCGATAAACAGGGCGGGGGCCTGATAGGGTGCATGGTTTCCGGCATCGGGAAAAGCGACGATCGCCGGCGCCGAACGCTCGAATATATCCAGATCGACGCGCCATTGGTAGCGCCCGTCACGGAGTGCCAGATTTTGCAATAAAAATTGCCGGTAACTCAATTCAGGGATCGTGTCGACAAGCATCTCCTCGGCCTGCTTGCGGTTGCTGAGCGAAGCCAAGGGCAGCCTTTTCAGAGCCGAAAGGGTGGTATCGAAACGATGCGCGTAAGCCACCGGCGCGATATCGGCGATAATCAGTTTATTGACCACGGCCGGATCGTTTAGCGCCAGCCACATCGCAATCTTGCCGCCCATGCTGTGTCCGAGCAGGCTGGCGCTCGTCAAATCGTGCCGCTGCATGAACTGCTGCAGATCTTCCACCATGACCGGGTAATCCATCAACGGATGATGCGGCGATGCGCCATGATTACGCAGATCGAGCACAAACACCCGATAAGAGGTCGACAATTTTTCCGCGATGAATTTCCAGTTACGCGAGGAAGCGAAAAATCCGTGCAAAATGATCAGCGGGGGGGCGTCAGACTGCCCCCATTCGTTGTAGGCTAATTCGACAGCAGCCATCAGAATATCCTTAAACGGCGGACAAGCGGCTTGACCTGCCCCAAATGTGAGATGACGCGCTTGATTAAAAGCATGACCGGTCCCTTCGCGTTCATCCCGGCATTAACTGGCCCGTGTCCCACCCACCGGCAAACACCGAAAACATCCTCGATTGATAATAAAGACAACGAAAACCTAAATAGGTCTTAGTAAAGCAAAGAAATTATCCGCAAGCAAGCACTATCATGCGCGGTCGACTAAATTGTTGATCAAAGCCCCTGATACGGGGGCTTGCGCCTAAAATACCGGCGCATTCAAGACGACGCCTGAGCCACATCCCTGTGGCAGCAAGAATACACATGCGAGGCAGGAGACAGCAATCGAAATCGTTCCATCCGTGGGTTTGAACCGCCAAGGTCAAGACCGATGATTGCGCAACCGCGATCAAAACCTTTGACGGCAATGCGTCATTACAGTAAGCCGGTGATGCTTTCCGCTGCGCGTTTCACATCCAGGAAAATCAGACCCAGTTTTGCATTCGGCTTGGCCAGTACGGTCAATACGGCGTCATCGCCGGCATAGGTCATCAGGACGTAGCCCTTTTCACCCTTGATCAGCACCTGCTCGAGAGTGCCTCTGGACAACTCATGTGAGGTCCGGTCGCCGAGAGACAGCATCGCGGCACTCATCGCGCCTACCCTGTCCTCATCCATGCCGGCCGGCAAAACGGACGCCATCATCAAGCCATCCGTAGAAATGATCCCCGATGCCTCAATATCCGCTGAAGTTCCATTCAAGTCTGTCAACACAGATGTAAGCATATCTGCTCGCATATTTCTTCCTCTTTAACGATAAAAATAAATTATTAAGATGCCTTGGCCGCGTAACGGATCGCCAAAGCCCAAACCAAACTCACAAATTCCGGCTGATTGAAATGCGGCATCCCGGAAATGACCAACACGAAACGATTTTTGCCGATGAACAACGGCCAAAATCCCATTTGACTGTTGCCGAACATATCGACAATCGCCCATGCCTGGCTTGCCTGCCCCAAATTGTTCACCAATACCCCGGAGCGGCGGGCATGAACAGTTGCAATTTCGGCGCTCAATGCCGACAACTCCTCGGCCACCTCATGCGGAAACCCATGCGTGGCTAGATAAAATCCCTCCATGTCGGCCAACAACACCTTGCCATTTTCAGCAATATGGCTCAGCATGCCCGGCAAAATCTTGTCGAGTTGGTCATCCGGATAGGTCAGTTCTTTATCCAACCCCTGCACCCAACCCAACTTCTGGCAATGATGTAGCAACTCCATGCATTTTTCCGCATCATCGATGCCGGTCAGCAACTGAAGATTTTCGCTCGTCAATGCCTTGGTCGCCGGTTGTAAGAGCATCTGCCGGATAAACTGGCGCGGTTTGTCCATATCGTTCGAAGACACCGCATAATAGGTCCCCGCCGGTGTGGGATATAAATAAAGCCCTTCTGTCAACTGATAACTGCTCATATTATTCGGCCAACCCCGGATCCAGTGAATAGAGCAGGGATTGCACCAGCAGAGACACATCGTTTTTGACTCTGGCGTCCACCGCAAAGACCGGCGGTTTCAAACCGGAAACCTGCAACTGCATATGATAATCGGCTATCGTCGGCTTGCTGCTCAAATCCATTTGGGTGACGCCGATCGCGACGCTGGTCTTCGAGATGAAGTCGCCGAACGAATCCATGAAAAACTTCATATCTTTGAACGGATCCGCCCGGGTGTTATCGAGCAGCAGAATCAAGCCGATACCACCGTTGATCAGAATATCCCACATGAAATCGAAGCGTTCTTGCCCCGGCGTGCCGTACAAATGGATTTTCTCGCCATCGGACAGATTCATCACGCCATAATCCATCGCGACCGTCGTGGCGGCCTTTCTGGATTTGGTCATGTCGCTCGCGGAGGCATCGGTCTTGACCGGCGGCACGTCGCTGATCGAGTGAATTGCCGTGGTTTTGCCGGCGCCTACCGGCCCTGTAAAAATAATTTTGTACTGACTCATAGGTGTATCGTTCCGTTGTGCTGAGTTAACCACGCAATTTATTCATAATACGGCTCAATAAGCCCTGCCCCTTGTTCGGTTTCACCTCCGGCGGTTGCACCAGATTATCGGCTTCTCTTTTTGCCTGTCCCATCAGGCCAAGGGCACAGGCGGCGCTGGCGAAAACAAACACATATTGCGGTTTGATATTGAGCACCCGCGCGACGTTGGTCAGCGTCCTTGGACCTTGCATCAGCAGCGCCGCGATCCTGAGCGCATGCGGCGTAATCAGCAAGCGTGTAAAATTGGGCCAACTTTTCAAATAGACCGGCTGAGTATAGTCGAGCATCTGCGGATACCGGCCTTTTGAAGTCCAGCAGGCCAGTTTCCATAAAAACGCATCCATGCTCTGAAATTTGTCCAGCGAGCCGCCGAGCCCCATGGTCTGCGCACTGGCCGGAGTGATCGACATCTTTGACGCCGAATTCGGATTCAGTTTGATACCCGCGAATGCCCGCAACTGCGGATCATCGGCATCAAGCCAGACTTCCTGGGTGTGCGGAAAAATCATGATCGGCTTCCAGCCCGACTGCAGTTGCAAAATCTGGCCTTTGGCCCGGCACACCATGAAAGCGGATTGAATATAACCCTGAAAATACTCTTTCGGGTCATACGATGCCTTGGCAAATTGCGCTGGATCGTTCACATCGATGTCGGGAAGCGAGCCGATGTAAGACTGAAAACTCTTTTCATCGAAGCGCATCGCGGTCTGATGCTTGGACGTTTTTTTGCGCTCGTCCTGATCGAGCACATAGGTCTTCAACGATTGCGGCTCGGGTTCGGGCTCGGCCTCATCCGCCTCGGCGGCAACCGCGACCGGAGCCGTCTGTTGCTGGGCTGTTTGCTTCGCGAATGCCGACACCATTGCTTTTGCTTCATGCAGCACCGACAACATGTCATCGGTCTTCACCGGCTTTCTGACCTGAAGCGTGCCGTCATGTTTGAAATCCTGCAGCGACAGCACGATCGTCGGCTTTTGCCGTTCCGTCTGCAAATGCTGGGACAATAAATGCTTCGATGCCGGCGCATCGCCGTCGAAAATATCGACGTCAGCGTCGGCCTCATTCACCACGATCGCAGTGCCCCGGCACGGCCCCTGTAAAAACATCATCATGGTTTTACAACTACGGCTATCCATTCCGTGCAGGGCAACTTTTAAGGGTCTTTTAGTATTTTCCGACATTGATCAAACCTTTAAAATATCTTGCAACTGCGCCCATTCAGGCGGCAGACTCGCGCCAACACGGATCAGCTCGTCATGAATGCGCTTGAAACCTATCCGGTCGCGGGTCGAACGGTAGAGCGTCAAGAGTTCGCTGTGCAATTCAGGACGCTCCGGACGCGTCAATATGGCCTGTTCAAGCACCCGGGTCGCCTCATCCAGTTGGCTAAATTCGACATAGTCCCTGGCCAGTTGCAAAGGATCAAGCTCGCTTACGCTGCTGTCCTCGACGACCCGAACGAGCGCGGAAGTTGACTGCAAGCCTTTACTAAACAAGGTAAAACGATTACTCGGCAAAGACTCGACAGCCCCCCGGCTGCTCAGAACCTGCCTCAAGGCTTGAAACTGGCTTTCCGTCAGCCGAGATCTAGATCCTAATATCATGCGCTTGCTGAGTGCTCGGCCCGAGTGGTTCAGCACGATCAACAAATCGGCCAGCGCCGCATACAACTGTTCATTCAGGTAATGACTGAAACAGAAATGAATACGCTCCAGATGCGCACGCAACGATTTGGGCGCCCTGGAAACCCGATAAGCCAAACGCTCCAGGCGCTTGTCCACCGACAACTCAGGACTTTCGCGGAATCCGGCCGTGAACGGATCAAAAACAAACTCTAACGCCGGAGATTCATCAAAATTGCGATCATTAACGGTAATCAAGGCAGACCTCATCACATGGGCAACTGTGTTATCAAAAGAATAGTCCGTTATTACCAATTTACAAATCGGCTATCGATAAAACAGGTGGTCACTCTTGATGTTGTGATTTCGATCACAGAAAATAAATTTAATTTTGTTAATCTCTCGATTTTGCTTATGGCTTCAAATTCTGGCGCATGTGCCGGCCAAGCCCCATTGAAGACCGCCTCGACCCTTGAAGGCGCCGACGGGATTTGAAAAAATGGGAACCGAGACGCTAAGGCGTTTGTTCGATGCCTTCTTGCGTCAGACTGACGATACGTTGACTGCCCTGCCCCGCAACACCCAATGCCTCGGCCAGCCAGGGCAGTACCAGGCGCATTTCGGACGCCAAGGTCCAGGGCGGATTGATTACGATCATGCCGCTCGCGGTCATGCCGTGTCCCTTGCTGTCAGCGGCGATACCCAACTCAAACAGCACCATATCGGCGATGCCGCTGTCCTGCAACGCCCGCTCCAGACGACGGATGCGTTGGCGCTCGACCACCGGATACCACAGCGCATAAATGCCGGTGGCAAAACGTTTGTGCATTTTTTTCAGGGTCTCGACGACCTCGCGATAATCATTAGAAAGCTCATAGGAAGGATCGATCAGGACCAGGCCGCGCCGCTCCTTCGGCGGCAACAGAGCTAAGGAATCGGCCAAGCCGTCGGCATGGAACGTTTTGATACGACGATCCTTTTCGACCAGCGCATGCAGGAACTTGAATTCGGTGGAGTGCAGATCATAGAGGCACAGCCTGTCCTGCTTGCGCATCAGGTTTGCGGCAATGGCGGGTGATCCGGGGTAACGCAGCAACGCCTTCTCCTGATTGAATTGGCCGACCAGATCGACATAGCGCCGCAACCCCGCCGGCAAGTCGTCCCGCCGCCATAATTTGGCGATGCCGCCGTCAAACTCGCGGTTTTTTAACGCCGCTTCGCTGTTCAAGGCATACATGCCCGCGCCCGCATGCGTATCGAGATAAAAAAACGGCTTATCCTTTTTTTTCAGATGTTCGATGATCTGCACCAGCACCCAATGCTTCAGGACATCGGCGAAATTCCCCGCATGAAAGCCATGACGATAGCTCAGCATGGCTCAAAGCGCCTTGTCGTAGATCGTCATCGCGATCTCGAACGCGATCAGCCAAATGATGATCCATTCCAGCCGCGAAGAATGCCGATGGTTTTGCTCATCGGCCAGCATTTCGAACAATTCATGAATCGTTTCGAGCTTCTTCGACAGCACGTCGGTGCGGGGCGCAATTTCGAGGTACTTGGCCGCTATCGTGTAATAGTCTTCGTATTCCGGGTATTCCCAGAAAAACTCCGGAATATCGAGCAAGTCGTAATTGACGATAATGTCGCTTTTGGTCAAAAACAATTGCCCGCGGATTTTCGCAATGTCGCGGCGACTGATATTGATTCTGCCTTTATCGGCCAGCGACTTCGGTATATAATTGGTATTATCGATCGTGCGTCGGGCTTGGGTTTCGAAGGAAGCCAGCTTGATCGACTGCGCCATGCCCTGCGACAAGGCAAACATCAAAATCGGATCGGACGACTCGAGTTCGATATGATCCTCGACGATCCGAGTAGCCGGGCAGTCATAGGCAAAGGTAAAGTGATCTTCCTCGATTGAAGGCAACGGCTGTTCCGCGTTGGCCAGCAACAGGCGATGAATCACCGCCTGCCGTTCCGGGCTGACATTCCAGTGCACCACGGCACCGTAGCCCAGAATGACCGTGTAAGTATCATTTTCTTCGACCAGCAACGCGCCCTTGATCAAACGGATCAGGCTCGAATCCGAGAGCACTTTCGCCAAGGCGTCGATATGGAAACGGTGCGCCAAACAATAAGCGACGCAGCGTTTAATGGAAGGAGTAGCGGACATCGAGGTCTCTCAACAAAGCAAATAGCGGACAGCCAAAGCCGGATCGATAAACTATCAGGATTTATCGCCTATCATCAACAGCCAACCCTGCTCGTCCTCGCAATGCGACGATTTTGCGGAGGCCTTGATTTGAACGCGGGCAGCCGTATTGACCAAGGAATCCGGTAACTTACCTTTGACCAGAAAATAAGGGTCTTTGTATTCCGCCGTCAACGCCACCGGGATCTTCTTGACGGTTGCCGACAACTGCTCGGGGCTGTCGATATTGAACGCATAAAAAGAAAACGTTGATCCCGGCGCCACCTTCGCCAAATGCGGCGGATCGAATCGTTCCAGACTGGCTTTCATGCATTGGCTGGCACTGCCGCCGCCGCCCGTCATGCCCGCGCCATGACCGCTATGGTGCTCAGCCGCCTGAACCATAGGGAAATAAAACCAGGATGAAACTGCGATGACTGAGATTAATAATGATTTCATAAGCCTTCTCTTTATTGTAGTTATAATGCGCCGGTTCCGCTGAAACTGTACCTCCGCCCAAGCCTTGAGATCGCTTCAACGGCAGGATTACCGTAAATGATCATCCCATCGCGCCAATTATAAGCACAATCGGTCCTTTAACCGATACAACTTATTAAAATCGTAGGAAAACTAAACACCGAATCACGTGATTCGCGGCTACCCAAACGTCGGCCAAGGCAACCGCTACAGGGTATAATCCCCACCATTTTCACTCAGTGGCGCCAGTCAAGTAAAGACCGCTTCATACTGCAAGCCCTTGGATTCCTTTCCGACCGGCACCAGAAAGATATCCCAATTCCCCAATTGTTGTTGTCGAATCCGGTATATCCGTTGCGCCAATGCTGGCTGAAGAGGCCCTTGAAACAGCAAGGAATAAGCCTCGCGCCGGCCGAGTAGAGGCCGCCCAAAACCGGATACCGCGATAAGCGTCATGACGACGGCAGCTTGATCGGTAATTTCAACCTGAAAATCTTTATCCAGATAGGTTTCCCAGATTTCTTTTGTCAAAGTTTCAAGCATGGCGATTACACTCTTTCAAAGTTTGCACTACACACGGATTCGGCGCCTTACGCCGCATCCACGGACCGCTCCATCAGAAAATACACGCCATGCTCGCCAATTTCTAAGAAACCCAGGCGCCGATACAGAGAAAGCGCCGGATTGAAGCGTTCGACATGGATGCGAACCGGCTTTCTGGCCAGAGCCGCCTCGTTCAAAACGCCCTTCAAAATGGCGGTGCCGATTCCTGCGTTCCTATATTCGGGCAACAACGCAAGATCGACAATGCGAATCTCGTTCGGCCAACGAGCGATATAGTATCGGCCGACCGGCCGATTATCGAGCAGTATGATCAAAAAATCGGCGTCGGCGTAGTTTTCCTGATAATAATGATGCTGGGCGGAAAACTGCATCTCGAGAAATTGCGTTTTCCGGATTTCATCCCAATCCACTTGGGCCAGTTCTTCCGTTCGAGTGGCGGCATACACGACGCTGAGGAAGTCTCGGTCAGCCGATTCGATCGGGCGAAAACTGACGTTCATCCTCCCCATCCCTTAAAGCAGTAAGTTAAATTCAGCCCGGCAACAATTACCCGGCATGTCGTTTCCCATCGGCTGCAAGAAAAGCCGCGTCGAACCCGCCGTGGCATGACGAAGTCGGTAAACCCCGTTAGGCGGAGTTTGGTTGTCATCCAACTCGAAAACCAGATAAAACTGGTCATTTTCAGCAGACAAAAAGACGGTGTTGGCCTCCAGTAATTGCGCACGAGCACGGTATTGCCCCTCCCCTTTCGCTTGGGTAAGCGTGAAGGTTTCACCGACCAACGCTGCGAAAATCTGGTAACTCATCTTTCCATTCAAGCGTCTACGTGGCACTTTCGACTGTAAAAGCCGGCCCGCTCCGAACCCGCTGCCGGCATATCCAGCAGCGATTCCGCCAAGAAACATCCGCAAAAAAGCTCTTCTAGGTATTCTCTTGTTCATTATAAGGTTCTTACTGCAACGAATAATAAATCGCCTGTCATCGCGGTCTCCGGCATCGTCCTTCGCGAATTTAGGAAAGTTAGTCAGCAGATCACCGGAACGGCGGCCTCGTCTGCAATCGAAACAGTGGTTAACAAGGCTATTGTTGAAGTATAGCAATTATTCATTGAAGTGTTTCTTAAGATTCGACAAATGATAATTTACTGATTTTGCTTGACAAACCGTAGACCAGACGCAGCCTGACCTACAGCTAACCGGAAAATTATGTTTGACCAAATCCTCAGGTGCGGGGTGGATACACACCTTGCAGCGCGATACAGAAATTCAAAGTCAGATACGGCATCAGGTTATTGTGCGGCAGATCGCCGCCAACAGGGGCAAGGGCTTCCGGGCTCGCGTTTGCATTTGGCGTATTCTGGTACAGGGTACCGCCTGCTGAAAGGGCAAAGCTTGCGTTCGGGCTCACCGCATTGGTATCCGCCAAATCGAGTGTATCCGCTCGAAGTGAATGGGAGTGCGCCGAAACTTCCGACTCGAGCAGTGCTACTGTGTCACTTCCACCGGTCTCACCGAGATCATGCAAGGACAATCCCGGCCCTTGTCCCGGATGCATGGGTGCCCGGCCCTGCAGGTTCGGTAAGGCGAAATTCGATTTGCCATCACCGCCGTAGGTCGTGCCCAATAGAGAAAACAACGCGGTGTTCTGCGACAGTGGCAACACTTGCCCGTCGCAAAAAGCCCAGCCATTAGGCGCAAAGTTGAATGGAAAAATTCTGATTTCAGCAACAAAGGGATCGGCCATGTTTTTACTCCTAACTCTGTGACGGGAAAATCCCGAATAATGAAATGATAAAGTCAACACACAAATAAGGTTGAAAATTGGTGTGCGGCTGGCTTCCACCGAGGCTTGTAATCGCACTCGGGCTCATGTTTCCATTCGGTGCCTCATTGATGTACGGTGTCACATTGAAGGAATTGGCAGGCAAATTTCCTGCCGGGCTAATCTGATCTCCGGCTACGCCAGCCGCCAAGAGCGGATGAGCATGAGCCGGAATTTGCTGCACTGTCAACGTCACCTCTTCCGCCCCCCCTGTCTCCGCCAAAACGAAACCGTTTCCCATATGCAGCGGGAGGCGGCCGCGCAAATCCGGCAATGCGAACGTGGATTGGCCGTCGCCGCCATAAGTCGTTCCGATCAGATTAAAAAGAGTTTCGTTCTCCGAGATCGGCAGCAGTTGCCCATCACAGAACATCCACCCGGCCGGGGCGAAGTTACCCGCAAATATGCGAATTTCACCGACATAAGGTTGTGCCATGAGTCTCTCCTAGTTGCGGGAAGGGAAAATACCCTGAAGCGCGATCGAAAAATTGAGCGTCAGGAACGGCTGCATGTTCTGGTGCGGCTGACTGCCCCCAGCATTTGCCACGGTAGCAGAGTGCAACCCAGTCAAATTGCCGGGCGCGTGATAGACATTATTGCCGGCGCCGAGTACCCGGCCTGTCGGATTGACATTGCCACCGGTTGCCGACGTGGACACCGCAAGTTTATGTGTATGGGTCGGTATTTCGGAGGTGGCCAAGGTATGAGACTGTTCGCCCCCCCTTTCTCCGAGCGTATGGCCGCTACTCATATGCATGGGAACCCGTGCCCTGAGATCGGGCAGCGCAAAGTTCACACGGCCGTCTCCCCCGTAATTTGTACCTAACAACGAAAACAACGCCTGATTTTGATTGATCGGCAAAAGCTGGCCGTCGCACAAAGCCCAACCTTTGGGCGCGAACCCAAAACTCATCAAGCGGATTTCACTTAAAAATGGTTCAGCCATGATTTCTCCCCTCGGATTTAAATTGAATAGCGATTAAGGTGAAGGACATACCTCGCCGCCGACAAAACCACCGCCGGGTGGCGCATTATGAGACGCCAAGCCCGATGGTCCTCCGGTGTTTCGTCCCTGAACGAAGGTGACAACAGCCGCATCGTCGGTGCTGCTTCCGCCATAGCCCGGCAGGCGTAAGGTTGTGGATTGCCGCTGCCGCAAACGGAAGTCGGAGCCGCCTAGGGCGCCCGAGCCAACCAGCGAATTCGCCAAAGCCCCCGCTCCGCCGATATCGGTACAGATTTGGTAGGTATCACCGGGAACTGTACCGCCGTTCAGGTGAACGCCGTTCTTCGGAACGCTGACGTTAGGGTTGGAACCGGGATTGCTGACCGTGTTCCCCGTAACCGTAGCATTCAGCGCGCCAGAAAGTGCCGATGCCCCGCCACCGGTCACTAATTCGATGCCAAAGTTGTTATACTGGCGAATCTGATTATTGGTGACGGCCACGGTCACAGCGCCAAGCCCGGCATTCTGTATTTTTAGCGCCGAGCCCTCAAGCGAGCCGGAATCTGCTATCGCCGCCACACCGATCTGATTATTGCTGACGCTCCCCTTGAACGTTCCCGGATCGGTAGATTTGACGAACAGGAGCGCATTTCCGACCGCATCGCGGAATGTATTATTGGTTATGCTTGAAGTCAGAGTGGCACCGGCTCCCGTATTGTCGCCGCCCGAAATCGTCACCCCACCGCCGCCTGTAGCGATGGAAGGATGGTTGTTCGACAGGGTATTGCCCGTGAAGATCAAGTCTGAGGTGCTGTTTCCGATCACGTTCAACTGGAACAGGTCGCCGCGAGCGGAAGTGAAGACACTGCTCTGCACCGTCACATTCAGGACAGTACCCGCACCTTGCGCCTCGATGCCGATACCGTCATTGCCGCTGCTCGTACTGTTTGCACCGATGGCGGTATTTGCAAACGTCAGGCGATTCAGCGTCCCGCTGGTGTTCACGACTTTGACGTTATCTTCGAATCCTCCACTGATATTACAGTTTGAGATGGTTGCCGACCCCGTCAGCCCGGTAAATCGAACGCTGCCTTCGTCCGCAACGGCGTCATTACCATTCACGCCGCTGATTACCGTATTGTCGAGGGCAAATCCCGCTACCGACGAACCGCGGATCGCAAAGTCGGTAAAATCGTTAAGCTGCATTCTGCTAAGCGAGACATTTTGAGCATTGGTCAGGCTGATACCGGTAGCCCCTTTCTGAATCGTTCCGCCGCTACCCGCTGATCCGGTGCCTGTAACGGTGAAACTGCCGGTGGTGGTATTCAGCACGATGCCGTTCGCCGGTCCACTGGCGGCCGTCCCCGCCGAGATGGCCGTGAAGCTCAGGGTTCCGGCGGAATTGAGGATGTTGGCGGCCGTTCCCGTGGTCGTGGTCACGCTGACTTCACCGGTGACGAGCCCCGTCTTCCCGGAAGCCACGATGCCGTTATTGGCCCCATTCGAGAGGTTCAGCCCCTTGACTTGCGAGTTGGCGCCCAGCGTGACGGTGTTTCCAAGCGTGGGCCGCGTTCCACCGACACTGGGTCGCGCGAGGGTGCCCGCCGGCGGCGTGATCCCGAATAGACTATCGAAACTGCCGCTCACCCCCTGGCCGATTATCCATCCGTCGGTGTTCAGCGTCGCGCCTTGAGTATAATTGCCCGAATAAACGAAGATCTTGTGATTGGTGCCGCCTCCAATCGCCGCAGTCGCGGCGGAGACGGTCTGGAACTCCCGCCCCAGACGGCCGTCGCCACCGGCGGACGCCGAGTCATCCACGAACCAGATGATCGGACCGCTCACCGTAATATTAATCGTGGCGGGAGCGCTCGTCGCCGAACCGGTACAACCGTTGTCGTTGACCGTATAGGTCGCGGAGGCGGTGCCGGTAAAACCGGCCGCAGGTTCGAAATCGAAGGTGCCCGAGCCGGCATTGAAGTTGGACACCGTGCCGCCGGTGCCGCTAGCGACATTGGCGACGGTAAAGCTGGGCGAGCAGCCGCTGACCCCATTATCGGCATCGATCACACCGGCAGTCAGCATAGAGACGCCACCGAGGCCGATAATCTTCATGTTGGCCTGGGCGCTGGCGCTCTTGGTCTGCGCGACCGGCGCATCGTTGACGCAGGTCACCGCGACATTCACCGTCGCCGATGAGCCACCGGGCGTCAGGGTATAAGTAAAGCTGTCCGTCGAACTCGCATTGAGACTGTTGCAATAGTTCGCGCTGGGTTGGTAACTGATGCCGCTGCCGCCGCCGGTGATAAAGACCGCCCCATTCGTGGGCTGGGTCACGCTGACGACGCTCTTCGGTCCGCCATCGACGTCCGTATCATTGGCCACAACATCGAGCGCATTGGCGATCGAGTCTTCGGCTACCGCGGCGCTGTCATCGACCGCAACCGGCGGATCGTCCACCGCAGTCACGTTGATCGAGAAACTTTGTGTGCTGGACGTGTCCACGCCAGAATTGGCGGTGCCGCCATTGTCCTGCAAAACCAACGTAATGCTGGCCGAACCACTGGCGTTGGGCGCCGGTGTATAACTCAGCGCGCCGTTCGGCTCGACCACAGGCCCCACCGAGAACAGGCCGGGATTGGTGTTGCCGGTGATGTTGAAGTTCAGGGTCTGCCCCGACTCGTTGGCAGCCCCCGCGCTGACCGCCGTCGCCCAGCCCGCTACGGTCTGTGCACCGGCATCCTCTGCCACGGTCTGATCCCCTCCGTTGGTGAAACTCGGAACATCATTGACCGCATTGACGGCGATCACGAAAGACTGCGCTACGGACGTGTCCACGCCGCCGTTCGCGGTGCCGCCGTTATCCTTCAGCACGATCGTGACAGTGGCAACGCCGTTGGCATTGGCCGCCGGGGTATAGCTCAGCGTACCATCCGGCGCGACCGTAGGCCCCGTCGAAAATAGGCCGGGATTGGTATTGCCGAAGATGTTAAAAGTCAGGGTCTGCCCCGACTCGTTGGCCGGACCGGCGCTGATGGCCGTCGCCCAGTTCGACACGGTTTGCGCAACGGCATCCTCGCTCACCGCCTGATCCGGTCCCTTGGTAAAACTTGGCACGTCGTTGACTGAGTTGACGGTGACCATGAAAGTTTGCGCAGCGGACGTATCGATGCCGCCATTGGCGATGCCGCCATTGTCTTGTAGCGTCAGGGTAATACTAGCCGAACCACTGGCATTGGCGGCCAAAGTGTAAGTCAGCGTACCGTCCTCCGCGACTGCCGGCGCCACGCTGAACAGACTCGGATTATCGTTGCCGATGACGTTGAAGGTCAATGTCTGCGTGACATTCGGATCACCATCGTCGATCGCCGTAGCCCACCCCGCGACAGTTTGCGCACCCGCTTGCTCACTCACCGTCTGATCCGGACCCTTGATAAAGCTCGGCGGGTCGTTCACGCTAACCACCGTCAGGATTTTGGTGACGGCATTGCTGTTGGCGATGCCGTCGCTGGCAATGAAGGTAATGCTGCGATCAGTCGTGTCTGGATTTTGCGAAGTGTTCAGGTAGCTCACGCTGCGCAGCACTTGTTCGTAATGGGCTACCGTATCGGCCCCCGTCAACGTCAACGTCGGCGCATTGTAGGACGCGGTGATCGCAGTACCCGCCGTGTTCACCGCGAGCGACTCCACGCCGGCATCCAGGAGATTGGTGATCGTGACGGTGGCCGATGCGAGATTCGCGTCATTGGCGTCGGTGACCACTAGGGCGTTATCGAGCACTAACGCTCCGCCGTTTTCGGTGAAACTCGGACTCGCGCCTCCGGCGGTCAGCACCGGCGGCTTGTTCAGGGAGATCGTTATGACGGAATCGTAGTTCGCGCTCGTCCCGCCATCGCCATCCGTCAGCACGAAGCGCGCGCTGCGGATAGCGGTGTCAGGCGTCGCGCTGTTGCTGTTGAAATAGGTGATATTGCGCAGCAGCGCACTGACCGCAGGGGCATCGGCATTGGCATTGGCATTGAGAGCGACGACGAGGTCGCTTCCCCCGGCGCCGCCTCCGCTGAAGCGACCGATGATCACAGCGCCGGTACCGGGATTATAGGTGATGTTGGAACCGCTCACACCGAGCTGACCGGCGGCGATACCCTGATCGAGAATGCCAAGTTGATCTTCGCCAGCAACCAAACCGGCCGGAATCGAAACGGTCAGCTTGCCGGTGTCGAAATTAGCCGAATCGGCATCCGTTGCGCCGGCATCATTGCCCTGGTCGATTGCCTTGGGCTGCTCGCCCGAGAAATAGACAAGGTTGTCGCCGGCGAGGCTCAAGATGACCGGCGCGTCGTTGACCGGGTTGATCGTGATGCTCACTGTCGCCGTAGCACACAGCGGTCCGCTGTCGCATATTTCGTAGATAAAACTGTCGGCGATGGTTTCGCTGCCGTCATGCGTGTAGCTGAAGGTACCGTCGGCATTCAACGTAAACACCGATGCCTGTGTAGGTCCCGATACCAACTGTGTGGTGGCGAACTGCAGACCGCCGGCATCCGGGTCGCTGTCGTTAAATGCTACGCTGGTCGCTGCCGACGTCAACGCCGTCACGGTGCCGCCTTCATCGACGATAGCGGCATCATTGACCGCGACCGGCGCTTCGTTGACGTTGAGCAGATTAATCGTAACTGCTGCGTTGCCGCTCATGCTCGGAGCGCCGTTGTCGGTCGCCGTCACGGTCAAAGCGAAACTCGGCGTCGTTTCAAAATCCAGCGCGCTTCCGTTAGCGACAGTGATCTGTCCAGTGCCCGGGTCAATCGCAAAGGCGCCGCCGGTATTCCCGCCGGTGATGGTATAAGTCAAGGTCTGCGCCGGCACATCGATGTCCGATGCGGCGACTGTCCCGACGACAGTGCCGTTCATGCTATTTTCGAAGATGGCGAAAGTTGCGGGCGTCACCACCGGCTGATCATTGACCGCCGAGATCGTCACCGTCAGATCGAAGGGGGCGGAATCGATTGCGCCGTCATTGACCACGACCGGAACGGTGAGAGTACCATTGTAGTTCGTTGCCGGAATGATGGTGTCGCCGCTCAGGGTGTAGTTGATGCCACCGCTGACTTTGAGGGTGAAGCCGGTAGGATAGGCGTTGTCCGGGTCGTTCACGTTCAGATCGGCGAGTGTGAGAGTTACCGGAATGTCTTCCGGCGTGCTCATTTGTTTTTGGCTGGAGATGGTGGGTGCATCGTTCTTGCCGTTGAGGGTGATGGTCACCGTCGCCGTATCAAAATCGCCGCTGCCGTCTTCCACCCGATAGCTAAAATGCTCTTGGGCCGTATGGACCTGGCCTGGCTGGTCTCCTAAATGATCGAATTTATGATTGTCATCATAAATGAAAGAACCCTCCGCATTCAGCGTCAGCAGCGCCCCGGACGGCAGGACATTTTGTGAACCGACCGTTAGCGAGTTGCCGTTGCTGTCCTTGATTTCAGTAACGGTCAGTTGCAGGTTTTTCGGATCCGTATCCTGCCCGTGGCCATTATCGTTCAATACATTGACGCTGTTCAGCAGTTCATTTTCCTCGATCGTGAACTGATCGTCGGCCGCTTCAATCGTTAAAGCGACTTGTATGTCCTGCAGGCTTTCCCGTGCCAAGTGGTAATCCGCGCCCTTGAACGCGATCACCGGATCTTCGCAGCTTACAATCGGCAACGACAGCATCGGCATGGACGGAAGTTTGCAACGCAGGATGTCTTCGTTATTCCCCGCCACCGCGCCTACTTCGAACTTGCCCCGAGTCGCCAGATAGAGATACGAGCCCCCTAAGTGGGCGCCGTTGATGTCTTCCCGGTTATGCGTCAATCCCGCCCGGCGTCCGTCGAAAAAAAGTGAGAAACTGCCCTGGGTGTCCGCGCCGGTATTGCCGATAAATTTGACTAAATCCTGTTTTCGCGCCAGAAAGAGTTGCCCCTCCTGATTGCGTAACCTATTTTTTGAATTGGTGCTGAAAACCAAATTGCCTTCGTCATTCAAGGTCAAGGCATCGATGTTTCCCTTGACCCCCACATCCGAGGCATCGAAATAAAGATCGAACGTTCCTTTTGTCTCGTCAGCCCCTGGCCCTGACGTCGAATCCCAGTTGAATTTGACGATATCGGAACTGCGGATTCTGGTTTTTTGCCCACCGAGATCGAGCTTGGGGCTACCCGCGAAAGACAGCAGCAGATACTCATCGGCGACATAAAAGCCGTCGATTCTTTGCCCGGTCAGACCCACATCCGAACCGTCGAACAGAATCGACCACTCGCCGTTATCGCCCATCGCGGTGTCGAATTTTAAAATATCTTCGTTTTTGAATTCCAGACTGCCGATCTTGCCGCCCGTTTTAGTCGAAATATAGTATATATCGGCCATCAACGGTGAGGCGGCCAGCAATGCGATCAGGGTCGTCATGATCCGTTTGCGTGCGATCGCGGTTCTCTTATCGTAATGTTTGATAAAATTCGGCATAGTCTATTCGGCTCACTATAGAAATATGTAAGGGAACAACCCGCTCAAGGAGAGACAAGCATCGTTTTTGAACGCGCGACACCGGCTTTCTACTCGCTGGAAAAATAATCACTGCGCGGCATATCCCAGCGCTGACGGTGTCCCGCCAAGGTCAAGCAACTAAACTGAGTCTCTACGTGTCTTTGGTCTTCACGGTTTTATCTAGCAGCAGACTACGCCGCCAAAAAAGCTTTCGTCAATTTTAAACAGATTTTAGTATAGAACAATTTTCGGATTAGACTCGCCTACCCAATTTTTTGGACTCCTGCGGTTCATAACTCACGACGAGCCCCTGATTTCCGGGCTATTGTCCGGTTTGAATTAGGCCGGCTTTGATCGTATAGTATGGGGATGACCAGATACACGGAACTATTTGATGGACACCATTAGCATCCGCGGCGCCCGAACCCATAATCTAAAGAATATCGACCTCGACCTGCCCCGGGATCGGTTGATCGTGATTACCGGGCTGTCCGGGTCCGGCAAATCGTCGCTGGCGTTCGACACGATTTACGCGGAAGGCCAGCGGCGCTATGTCGAGTCGCTGTCCGCCTATGCCCGGCAGTTTCTCTCGATCATGGAAAAGCCGGACGTCGATCATATCGAGGGACTTTCGCCCGCGATCTCGATCGAACAGAAATCGACCTCGCACAATCCGCGCTCGACCGTCGGCACGATCACCGAAATTTACGATTATTTGCGGCTGCTGTATGCGCGCGCCGGCACGCCGCGCTGCCCGGAACATCAGGTGTCGCTGGAGGCGCAGACGATCAGCCAGATGGTCGATCTGGTGCTGGCGCAGCCGCAGGAGCAGCGCTGGATGCTGCTGGCGCCGGTGGTCAGCGACCGCAAGGGCGAGCACAGCCAGTTGCTCGAAGACCTGCGCGCGCAAGGCTTCATCCGCGCCAGGATCGACGGCGCGGTGTATGAACTGGAAGACGCGCCGGCGCTGGATCTGAAAAAGAAACACACGATCGAGGTGATCGTCGACCGCTTCAAGATTCGCGGCGACATCGCCTTGCGCCTCGCCGAATCGTTCGAGACCGCCCTGCGCATCGCGGACGGCATGGCGATCGCGGCCTGCATGGACGACGGCGCCGAACTCTTGTTTTCCGAGCGTTATGCCTGCCCGCACTGCGGCTACAGCCTGACCGAACTCGAACCGCGCATCTTTTCGTTCAACAATCCAAAAGGCGCCTGCACCAGCTGCGACGGCCTCGGCGTCCGCGAATATTTCGACCCGGAACTGGTCGTGCACAACCCGGACATCAGTCTGGCCGGCGGCGCGATCCGCGGCTGGGACCGGCGCAACGCGTATTATTATCAAATCATCTGCGGACTCGCCAAGCATTACGACTTCGACCCGGAAGCTCCGTTCGCGGAACTGCCGAAACAAATCCAGGCGATCATCCTGTACGGCAGCGGCGAGGACGAGATCGAATTCAAGATGGTCGGCGAATTCGGCTTCTCGAAAAAGAAACGCCACCGCTTTGAAGGCATCATCGCGATCATGGAGCGGCGCTATCACGAAACCGATTCGCAAATGGTGCGCGAGGAGCTCGCGAAATACCTTTCGCAGAAGCCGTGCGGTGTCTGCGACGGCGCGCGGCTGAATCTGTCGGCGCGCAATGTGTTCATCGAAGAACTGCCGATTCACCACCTGACCCGCTTTCCAATCCGCAAGGCGCTGGCGTTCTTCCACGCATTGAATCTGCCCGGCAAGCGCGGCGAGGTCGCGGCCAAGATCATCAAGGAGATTCAGGAACGGCTCGAATTTCTGGTCAATGTCGGTCTCGATTATCTGACCCTCGACCGCAGCGCCGATACCTTGTCCGGCGGCGAGGCCCAGCGCATCCGGCTCGCGAGCCAGATCGGCGCGGGCCTGGTCGGGGTGATGTACGTGCTCGACGAGCCGTCGATCGGCCTGCATCAGCGCGACAATCAGCGCCTGTTGAACACGCTGTTCCGCCTCCGCGACCTCGGCAATACGGTGATCGTGGTCGAGCATGATGAAGATGCGATCCGCGCCGCCCAGCATATCGTCGATATCGGCCCCGGCGCTGGCATCCACGGCGGCCAGATCATCGCGCAGGGGACCTTGGAAGACATCCTGGCCAATGAAGCCTCGCTGACCGGACAATACCTGTCCGGCAAGATCGGCATTCGGGTACCCGAGACAACCACCCCGAACGACAAGGACAAACAGATCGTGGTCCGCAATGCGCGCGGCAACAACCTGAAGCAGGTCGACATTGCGTTTCCGATCGGCCTTCTGACCTGCGTGACCGGCGTCTCCGGTTCCGGCAAATCGACGTTGGTGAACGACACCCTGTATTGCCAGGCCGCGCGCCTGATCAACCGTGCCGGCACCCTGCCCGCGCCGTGCGATGCGATCGAGGGGCTGGAGCATTTCGACAAGGTCGTCGACATCGACCAAAGCCCGATCGGGCGCACGCCGCGCTCGAACCCGGCCACCTATACCGGCCTGTTCACGCCGATCCGCGACCTGTTCGCGGGCACGCCGGAGGCGCGCTCGCGCGGCTATAGCGCCGGCCGTTTCAGCTTCAACGTCAAGGGCGGCCGCTGCGAAGCCTGCAAGGGCGACGGCGTGATCAAGGTCGAGATGCACTTCCTGCCCGACATTTTCGTGAACTGCGAAATCTGCCACGGCAAGCGCTACAACCGCGAAACGCTCGAAATCCGCTTCAAGGGCAAGACGATCCATGAAGTGCTGGACATGACCGTCGAGGACGCGGCGCAGTTTTTCAGCGCGATCCCGTCGGTCTCGCGCAAGCTGCAAACCCTGACCGAGGTCGGCCTGAGCTACATCACGCTCGGCCAGAACGCGACCACCTTGTCCGGCGGCGAGGCGCAGCGGGTCAAGCTGGCCAAGGAACTGTCCAAGCGCGACACCGGCAAGACGCTCTATATTCTCGACGAGCCGACCACCGGCCTGCATTTTCACGACATCCAGCAACTGCTGACGGTATTGCACACGCTGCGCGACCACGGCAACACCGTGATCGTGATCGAGCATAACCTGGACGTGATCAAGACCGCGGACTGGATCGTCGACATGGGCCCCGAAGGCGGCGACGGCGGCGGCATGCTCATCGCCGAAGGCACCCCGAAAGAAATTTCGGAACATCCGGCCTCTTTTACCGGCCACTATTTGCGGCGTTTTTTTGAGTGACCGGAGCAGAGCAGCCATGGCCGTTACCTCTTTAAACAAAACTTAGTTTTACGGACATTCACGCGTACGCGGGCTTTCCGTTTACGCGATGACGCGCACACCGCAATTTAATATAATAAACCCAGTATTTCTGTCATTTACATCGAGCCTATGTATTCTGAAATTTTATTCCGTTTATTTACCTTCCCGACAAATTCGAATACTTGCGCCAATTCACGCAACCGCTGCCTTTGGAGCCCCCGGCCCGGAATGGTTGCCCGTTTTTCACGTCCATCCAAGACGCTCTTGATGGTTTTAGGGCTGCTGTCGCTGTCACCGGCGCTGGCTTTCGCAACCGAACAAACCGTCGAGGCAAGCGCCGAACATCCATTGGATCTGACCCATCATTGGGCTGGCTATATCATCGTGCTGCTGTTCACGATCGCTTATATTCTGGCGATGCTCGAAGAAGTGACCGAACTGCGCAAATCGAAACCGATGGTGTTTGCGGCCAGTTTAATTTGGGTTATTATCGCCGGCATCTACACCCACGGCGACATGACCGAGCAGGCGGGAGTCGCTTTTCGCACCACGCTGGAAGCCTACGCCGAACTGTTTTTGTTCATCCTGGTATCGATGACTTACCTGAATGCAATGGAAGACCGCGGCGTATTCGAACGCCTCAGGGTCTGGCTGCTGAACAAGAATTTCAACTACCGGCAATTATTCTGGATTACCGGCTTTCTGGCGTTCTGGATTTCTTCCGCCTGCAACAACCTGACCACCGCATTGCTGATGGGATCGGTGATTCTGGCGATGGGGAAAGATAATGAACGCTTTGTCGCCTTGTCCTGCGTCAATGTCGTGATCGCCGCCAATGCCGGCGGCTCATTCAGTCCTTTCGGCGACATCACGACCCTGCTGGTCTGGCAAAAGGGCGTAGTTCCTTTTAGCGATTTTTTTTCGCTACTGATTCCCGCTCTAATCAATTTCATCGTACCGGCCGCGATCATGTACTTTTGGATACCCAAGGCCTGCCCGGTGCCGATCGAGGAATCGCAACCGATGAAACGCGGCGGCATCGTGATCATCTTCTTGTTCGTCCTGACCATCATTACCTCGGCCTGCTTCGAAAATTTTCTGCACTTGCCGCCGACCGCCGGCATGATGATGGGACTGACCTACCTGAAGTTTTTTAGCTACTACCTGCAAAAAACGCCTCATGGTCTCTTCCATAAGGAAAATGATTCGGAGCAATACGAAGCCGAGAAACAACTCGAGAAGGATCTGGCGGTCAAAAATCTGACCGTGGTCAAGGAAGGCTATATCGATTATTTCGGTCCGATGAAAATCATGAACCGATTGGACGATTGGGAACACAAGAGAGAACGGCATTTTGACATGCCCTTTGATGTCTTTTCCAAAGTTGCCAATCTGGAATGGGATACGCTGCTGTTTTTCTACGGCGTCATGCTGGCAGTTGGCGGATTGAGTTTTATTGGCTACCTGGAACTCATCTCGAACTCTCTTTACAGCGACATGAATCCGACCATCGCGAATATCCTGGTCGGTTTTGCTTCCGCCTTCGTCGATAACGGCACGATCATGCTCGCGGTGTTGACGATGGCGCCCGATATCTCTCAGGGTCAGTGGTTGTTGGTGACGCTGACAGCCGGCGTCGGCGGCAGCATGCTGGCGGTAGGATCGGCGGCCGGGGTCGGTTTGATGGGGCAAACCAAGGGTCTATATACCTTCACCAGCCATTTAAAATGCACACCTGCCATCATGCTGGGTTTTTTTGCGAGCATCTGGGCGCACTTTTTGATTAACGGACGCTTTTTTGTAGAATGACCTCTGTGTCGGGTTACGGCTAGCGCCTCGGTAAATGCACCTGCGTTACCCCATCTCCTGCATAAATCACATGGACGGGGTGAATGCAGAAATTGCAGGTGCAAATCTCCGTCGGCAATTGCTCCTGTATTGCTCTACCTCCTGCGTCCATGCAGTCGTAACCCAACTTACAAAAATCATTTTTCTTTCTTGTGATCGGCCACTTCACCTTCGATCGCCGAATCCGGCGCCTTTTCGTCCTGATCGCTTTCGCCGTCCTTGATCGCCGAACGGAAATTTTTGATTGCGGCGCCGATATCGGAGCCGGCGTTTCTGAGGCGCTTGGTGCCGAATAAAACGATCGCGATACCCAGCACGATCAATAATTTGGTAACGCTGATTCCCATCTTTACCACCTTCATTAAGTTGACAAGTCATCCACGATCCACGGGCGGGCCGTCTGTTCACGGCACTACGGCAACGTGAATCGATTTCTTCTTATTTTACCGCATCGCTGATCAATCGCGTTTTCTATTCGTCCTGCCGCTGTTGCCTGATCCAGGCCTGCCAGACCGACAGCAGCACCGCCAAAATCACCGGCCCCAAAAACAATCCGATCGGCCCAAACGCGGACAAGCCGCCGAGCACGCCGAACATCACGATCAGGAAAGGCACGCGGCTGGCGCCGCTGATCACCAACGGACGGATCACATTATCGACCGTACTGACGACCAGAAATCCCCAGGCCAAAAGTCCCAGCCCCTGCCAAAGATGATCGGCGACGATCAAGCCAAACCCCAACGGCGCCCAGACCAAGGTCGCGCCCATCGGCACCAGGGCCAAGAGCGCGGTCACCGCGCCGAACATCACCGGCGCCCTGACGCCGGCAAAGGCATAACCGACCCCGGCCAGGATGCCCTGGCCCAATGCCGCCAGCACCAAGCCATAGACGACCGCGCGGGTGGTATAGCCAGCCGCCTGCAGATACACATGCTGGTACTTGCCGAGAAAACGCACCAGGCCCTGGTGCAGTTGCTGGGCCGCCTGATCGCCATCGCGGAAACAAAAAAACAGCATCACCAGCATTACGCAGAGCTTCAGCACGTATTGGCCGATACCGCCGATAAATTGGGCCGCTTCGCCGAGCCATTGCTGTGCCCATGCGGAGATCTGCGCGGCCATGCCGGCCTGATCGCCGATCAGCCGATTAAACTGCTCCTGCAGATACGGTCCAAGCCACGGTATCTTGACCAGAAAGTCGGGCAGGCGGTAAGCGGGGTCCTTGAGATTACTGACAACCGCCCGATACGCTACCTTGATTTCGTCCTGCAACAAATCGGCCAATCCGTACAGCGCGAGCAGAATGATCGCAGAAATGATGCCCGACATGATCCCGGCGCTCAGCGTGTTGCGATGATGCAACTTGCGCCGCAGCCAACGGTAAGGCGGCCACATCACATAGGCGACGATCAGGGCCCAGATGATCGTCTGCAAAAACTCGTGCAACACCAGATAACTCAACCACACGAGACCGGTCAGCAAAATGCCCGGTATCAGAAAGCGGGTCGGCTTATCGGGCGGAAAAGCGTTCATGATCGAATAGTGGGCTTCATTCCGGCGGATGCTCGGGGCTCTCCGCCGAATTCGGAAAAATATGGATTTGCACGATACGCGATTCCTGCATGGCGTCGATCACCACGTCAAACTGGCGGAATTCGACCGCTTGCCCTGCGACCGGAATGTCGCCCAGTTTGGCCAGAATCAGCCCGCCGACGGACACCTCGTTATCGAGCTCGAGCTCCTCGTTTTCGATATCGATCCCCAAAATCCGTTCGAGCGAAAAAATCGCCAGACTGCCTTTCGCGATGATCGAGCCGTCATCGAGCCGTGTCCATTCGGTGACGCTCGGGCGAAATTCGTCGTGAATCTCGCCGACCATCGCGCTCAATAGATTGTCCAAGGTGATGAAGCCCTGCGGCATCCGGCCTTTCTGGCCGACGATAGCGAAATGCGCGGCGCCGGCGCGGAAATTGCGGAACAATTCGAGCGCCGGTGTGTGTGTGGAGACATACTGCACGGGCCGTAGGTATTGGCGCAGATCGACGATTGATTTGCCTTCCTGCCGCGCGAAAAACAGATCCTTCAAATGAATCACTCCCAGCACGTCGACGCCGTTCAGATCGAAATAAGGATAGCGGCTGAAACGTTTATGACCCACCGCCCGCAAATTGTCGTCCAGGCTCAGCTTCGCCTGGAGCGCGGCCATTTCATGCAAAGGGCGCATCAGATCGGAAACCTGCAACTCGCTGAAATCGAGCGTGCTCGCCAAAACGTTCCATTCGTCCTGGGTAAACTTGTCGCTCTGGCGGTTGCCGCGCAAAATCAGCTTCAGTTCCTCGGCGGTATAATACGGTTCGTGACCCTGAACCTGTTTGATGCCGAACAGCCGCAAGGTCAGATTCGCGCTGGCATTCAACACCCGAATCGCCGGATACATCAGCAGATAAAAGCCATAAAGCGGCGCGGCGCTGAGAAGTCCGGTCCTTTCGGGACTCCTGATCGCGAGCGATTTCGGCGCCAGTTCCCCGGCGACGATATGTAAAAACGAAATGACCGAAAATGCGACCAGGAAAGCGATGCTGTGCAGCAACTCCGGCGCCTGAATGCCGAGCCGGCTCAACCCCGGCGCAATCAGCTCGGCGAAGGCGGGCTCGCCGACCCAGCCAAGACCGAGCGAGGCAAGCGTGATGCCGAGCTGACACGCGGATAAATACGCATCCAGCTGCGCATGCACTTTCGCGAGCATGCGCCCCTGCCAACCCTGCGTCTTCGCAATCGCGCGAATGCGCGTCGGCCTCAGCCTGACCAGGCCAAACTCCGCCGCCACGAAAAAGCCGTTCAGGGCGACTAGTAAGATAGCGATTGCAATCAATAGCAGATTATTCATAGTCAGATAAAAACTCATGCCGAGTTTTTCAGGATGCAGCCTCCGGTCAATGCGCCGATGGCTTGGGGTTGGGGTTGGGGCCAAGGCAAATGGCTTCCCGCCATGATGAAAAATGGGTGATCCATTGATGCGCGCGGCAAATTCCGAGCGTTCAATATTTTAAAAATCCTTGATAGTGTTCGGATTATAATAAACCCCACGGCCAAATGCGAGGCCCCCGGTTGAAAAGCACCCGGTTCGGCATCTTCGAAAAAAATGCCGGCCTTGTCTGCGCCTGCCGGAAACTCGCATTCCATCCCAATTCGTATTAGTATCCGCAAATGATTAATCCAGCACGCGGCAATGTCGCCCCGATAAGTTTTGCCTCAAAATCCACGCTCGATCGACAACGCTCGACGTTGAAAACTCCCGAAATGTTGATCACGGCGCTGGTGCTCGCCGCGCTTGCCGGCTGCGCCAAAGCGCCGGCATTGCAGCAGTTGAAAGGCTTCGTGCAAGGCACCAGTTATCATATCAGTTACTGGTCCGTGTCTCCTATCGATGCGCCAGCGGTCAAAAAGGCGGTCGACGCCGAATTCGCCGTGATCGACAAGCTGTTGTCGAATTACCGTCCCGATTCGGTGATCGAGTCGTTCAATCGTAATGAAACTCAGGACGTCGGCCCCGAAATCGTGCAATTGGTGCGAATAGCGGAAACCGTGCATCGGGCCTCGGAAGGCTGCTATGACTTAACGATCAAACCGTTGTTCACGCTCTGGGGTTTTAACGGCGAAACGCCCTCGGTTCCGGACGACAAGGCGATCGCCGATACCTTGAAGCTGATCGGCATGCCGCGACTGAGCGTCGTTGACGACACCCATCTGCGCAAGCAACAGGCTTCGCTGCAAGTCGATCTGTCGTCGATCGCGCAGGGTTATAGCGTCGAAAGCCTCAGCCGCGTACTCGAAAAACACGGCATCACCGATTATATGGTCGAGATCGGCGGCGAGCTGAAAACCCGCGGCCAAAAACCGGACCAGACCGTTTGGCGCATCGCGATCGAAAAGCCGCTGCCCGGCGAACACAAACTGCATAAAATCCTGGCGATGCCGAAGGACGCGCCGCTCGCGATCATGACCTCGGGCACCTACCGGCACTTTTTCGAGGCGAACGGCCAGCGCTACGGCCATATCCTGGATGCGCGCAGCGGCCGTCCGGTCACGCATGATCTGGTCGGGGTGACCGTCGCGCATGCCGATCCGACCATCGCCGACGCCTGGTCCA
>Ga0207968_100089_pt1 | contig 41008 bp, 44 predicted proteins | sample LakWasMet21_HOW5_2_FD_183867 | JGI IMG/M metagenome (GOLD analysis project Ga0207968, IMG submission 183867) | Freshwater sediment methanotrophic microbial communities from Lake Washington under simulated oxygen tension - Sediment Metagenome... | ecosystem: Environmental > Aquatic > Freshwater >...
CAGCAAGGTGCCCTTCGTATACCGTTCGAACTTCGATAGCCAGTGCGGGCGGCGGGGAGCTCAATCTATGACACAGGCTTTCAAGCCTCAGGATGGGCACGACTTCCCCGCTGCCCTCCCGATGATCAGTCGGGGATTCTGAACCTTTAAATACTCAGAATCAAGATATAAGGATGTGCTGAGCGTTAGCGAAGCGCATCAATCGCGATCGATGCGCCTCCTTACGTCGGCACATCCTATGGCCCTGGACGTGCAAGGGCGTCACGTATTGTTTGCGAAACACTAGCGAGTAGCCCGGATGCAATCCGGGAGCTACACAGAGTCGAACTTCGCTGTTCATGCGGCTTTACGTCGGCGTAATCCGAGGTTCGACTGGAATTAAAAAAAATTGGTGCGGCAAAAGCTTAACCCGGATTCCGCTGCGCTGCATCCGGGCTACATTTACATTCGGGCCTAAGCGGGGCAGCTGCGCGTACCATTTCCAAAAGATAAGATAAAAGTCAACGTTACAAAAGGTACACGATGCGTACCCTGCCACCATGAACATTTGCCATGTACACCCCTGAGTCATTCAAAGTAGAAAACCCCGAACGTCTTGCGGCTCTGATTCGAGACAACTCATTCGGAATGCTGATCACGGCGCCCGAAGGCATTCCCTTCGTCACCCACCTGCCCTTCCTTCTGGAGCCTTCCGCCGGCAAACACGGCAAGCTGCTCGGCCACATGGCGCGGGCCAACCCGCAATGACGGCATTTTGCGCCAGACACCGAGGTTCTGGCGGTGTTTCAGGGGCCGCATGCCTATATTTCCCCGTCGTGGTATCTAGCGCCGAACGTCCCGACCTGGAATTACGCGGTGGCGCATGTGCGCGGCATACCGCGGCTGATCGAGGACCCGGCCGAACTGGACGCCCTGGTCGAACGACTGACCCAATACCATGAGTCGCAAATGCCAAGCCCCTATCAATCGGGACTTGCGAACGAGCAGCGCGAGAGACTGCTCGACATGATCGTAGGCTTCGAAATCGAAATTACCGAGCTTCAGGGCAAGTTCAAAATCAGCCAAAACCGCTCGCCAGAAGAACAGCAGAGCGTGATCGCGGGATTGAATCAATCCAACAACCCGCTCGCGGCCGCCGTTGCCGAGCTGATGTCTGAGCCGCATCGCTTGGGTTAGTGGCGGCATCGATCACCCCAACCATTGAAACCCAAAATGTAGGGTTGCCAACCAGCGGGCACTTCAAACTGTCACAGTAGCGCACATTTGTCTCAGCGAAGGCGAACCTCCACTCACCAAGAGCAGCAAATTTCTGCACGACCCGGAGAAGGTTTCTGGCGTGCGGTGCTTCGGCGTATTGCCGGTTTCGGCTCGAAGGGCGAAATGCACTCGACCTGGTTTCCTGATGGACTTGCCCCACCTCGAAGAGTACTATGGCCTGGACGAAAGGGTGGAAGAAGTCATCGAGAAACTTGAGTCTCATGGCGTTGTCCGATATTGAGAGCGGGCTGGCGATCGACCGTTCCGGAAGCCTGCAAGCGACGTAACGTGTTGATCCCTCTTATCCACATAAGAAAAGGTAAATACCATGGCGGAGATCATCGATAACATCGGCAAGCTCCTAAAAGAGCAGGCGAAACCCGCGGCACAAAGGGTCCAGACCCTCGTCGCGAAGGGGGCGGTCATCTTACGCGAAAAGGCCGAAGAAATGGTCCGGGAGGTCAGCAAATCTCCCCCGCACGTCAGCCGGGTGAAAGTTGCCGCCGACCGCGCGGAAAACTATATGTACAGCCCGGTACCGACCGCTCAAGCGGGTGAAACCGTCTCGGAGATAAGCCAGCGGCTAGCGAGCCTACCCGGCACTTTCGATTCCGTCGAATTGCTGTTCGTCACCGATGCCGATCAAAGGCTGCTCGGTGTGGCGCCTTTGTCCAAGCTCCTGGTCGCAACGCCCCGGACGGCCATCGATGAGCTGATGAACCGGGATATCGCCAGCGTCACCCTTGCCGACCCTCCGGAACGCGTTGCCGAGGTGGCGTTAACTCACCCAATACCCGCCGTGCCCGTGGTGGACGCCCAGGGATGCCTGCTCGGCGCAGTCCCCGCGCATACGGTATTCAAAATCATGCGGGATGAACATATCCAGGATATGGACCGCTTGGTCGGGATATGGCGACACTCGGGCCAAGCCCTGTCCGCCATCGAGGGGCCCCCGCTACGCCGCGTGCTGGATCGGTTGCCCTGGTTGATCGTGGGAGCCGCGGGGTGCGTGCTGGCAACCGGACTCATGGCGACATTCGAAAGCACGCTGAGGACGGATTTGGCGGTCGCATTTTTCATTCCCGGCATCGTGTATCTAGCCGATGCCATCGGAACTCAATCCGAAGCGATTGCCGTGCGGGGGCTCTCGTTCAGTAGTACGCCGATTCCACAGTTGCTGAAGGGGGAACTTAAAACCGGCTTTTACCTAGGCATCGCCTTGGCCCTCGTCGTTTTTCCGTTCATTTGGCTTACTTTCAATGCATCCCTGGCGTTTGCGGTGTCGGTTGCCCTGATTTGTGCAAGCAGCGTCGCCACCACCATCGGACTTTTGCTACCCTCGATTCTGTCCCGGATGGGGAAAGATCCCGCCTACGGCAGCGGTCCGGTTGCGACCATTGTTCAGGATTTGCTCAGCCTCCTGATCTATCTCAGTGTGGTCAGCATCCTGATTTCTTGATAACGACCCTCGGAAGAATCGAGCGCGAGGAGGCGCAGATCGCCGCCCGTGGCTATCACGACACGGCGTTCGCGCCGCCGCCCAAGGCCTTGTACAAGGCGATCAGATGGGTCGCGGTTTCCGCCTCCGAGCGGGCCAGATCGATTTCGGCGAGATAGAGCGTGCGCTGCGCGTCCAGCACGTCCAGAAACGAGCTGACGCCTTCCTGATAACGCAGGTTCGACAAGCGCACCGATTCCCTCAGGTCGGCCACCGCGCGCGCGAGCGTCTGCCGCAGGATTTCTTCCTTCAGGTAGCGGGTCAGCGCGGTCTCGGTTTCCTGCAGCGCCTCCAGCACCGCCTTTTCATAGCTCAGACAGGCTTCCTTCTGCTTCGCATCGGCCAGATCGATGCCGGCGCGGATGCGGCCGAAATTCAGCAAGGGCTGCAACAGGTTCGCGGCGGTGCCGTAGGAAAACGCCGCCGATTTGAACAGTTGCTCGATGTCGGTATTGCGCAGTCCCACGAATGCCGACAGCGACAGCTTCGGAAACAATTCCGCGATAGCAGCCCCCTGCTGCGCGGTCACGGCCGCGAGATTGCGTTCGGCGACGCGAAGATCGGGGCGATGACGTATCGTTTCGGCCGGCGAAGACAAAATCTGGACCGCCGGCGCCGTCGGCACCGCGCCGTTCGAATTCAATGGCTCGTCCAGGGAACCGGGCTTGCGTCCCGCCAGCACTTCGAGCTGGCGCAAGGCCGCCGTCAGCCGGGCTTCGAACGCCGGAATCTGCGATTCGGTTGCGGACGCCTGCGCCCTCGCCCGCACCACGTCGTGTTTCGTGCCGACGCCTTCGTCGTTGAGCCTTTCGGTCAGACGCAACGTTTTCTGCTGCGATTCCAGGTTTGAACGCGTAATTCGGAGTTGGTTCTGAAGGCTCCGGTATTCGACATAGGTGCGCGCAATTTCGGAAGTCAGCACGACCTGCGACTGGCGATACTGCTCGGCCGCGCCTTCCAGATCGGCGGAGGCGGCCTCCAGGCGCCGCTGCTGACGGCCGAACAGGTCGATTTCCCAAAGCGCATCGAAGCCGAGTTCGAACAGATTGAACTTGATGCCGGGCGCGAACCCCGGAAACGGATTCTCGTTGCGCTCTGCGCCGGCGGCCATATCGACCTTCGGAAACAGTTCCGCGCGCGTGCCGCGGCGCTCGGCGCGGGCCTGGTCGATGCGGGTCAGCGCAATCTTGATATCGAGGTTTCCGGCCAGCGCCTCTGCCATCAACCGGTCCAACCCGGCATCGCCGAAACTCTGCCACCAGCGCTTCAACGCCTCAGAGTCGACAGGCTTTGCGCCCGCTTGCGCCGGCTCCGACAGGGTAGCTTGCCAGCGTTCGGGAACGCTTGGCGCGGTTTCCTTGTAATCGGGGCCGACCGCGCAGCCGACCAAACCGGCGGCAATCAAACATGACGCCCGACTAGGCTTCATAGCGATGTCCCTGCAGAAACAAGGCAACGGCAGCATCGATCATACCTGCCTTGTCGGCATCATTCAATCCGTCTTGTATCCCGAGCAGGCAGCGAAAATGCTCGTCCCCCTTCAACATACTCAGAAACAGACGGCTCGATCTGTCGACATCGGCCATTTGCAGGGCGCCGCTCGCAGCCAGCTCGGCAAGATAAGAGGACAGTTGCGTCAGCACCGGTTCGGGGCCGGATCGGTAGACCTGAGCCCCCAATTCCGGAAAATGTTGCTGCTCGGAGATGATCAGCCGATAAAGTTGCAGCGATTCGGGCGCATAAATCAGGTCGACGAAGGCGTGGGCAATCCTTTTCAGACCCGCTTCGGGATTTTGGTTGTCGCCTTGCGAGCTGGCGAGCGTCACGAGCAGGGATGCGCACTGTTCGGCGATCACCGCCGCGAACAATTCCTGCTTGCCGTGAAAATGGCTGTATAAGGTCGGCTTCGAGACCGGCGCGGCCTCGGCGATCGCTTCCATGCTGACACCGCTGTAGCCGTGCGCGAGAAATGCCTGCCTCGCGGCATTGAGAATGGCTTGTCTTTTGGATGGAGAAGCGTGGGTCATGATCTTTCTCTGGAAAATTTGATTGCTTGGGGAGCGACTTCGCGATTAAAATAAACTAAACCGTTCAGTTTAGCAATCCTTAAATTATGCGCACACCCTTTTACAAGACACCGCTGTTCTTGATCGCCCTTCTTTTGCTGACGGCATCGGCCGGCGTCTTTTATTGGCTAAATACCGTGCATCCGTTCGAGAGCACCGACAATGCCTACCTGAAGTCGCACATGAGCCTGATCAGTCCGAAGGAAAACGGCTATGTAAAGGAGGTCTTGTTTGAAGACAACCAACGCGTGAAGCGCGGCGATCTATTGGTCGTGATCGACGACCACGATTTCCAGGCCAGGACCGCGCAGGCAGAAGCTCAGGTCTTGCTTGAAAAGGCGAGCGCCGCCACATTGGAAACAGACAAGCGAACGCAGAGTGCGATGATCCGCCAGGAGCACGCGAACATCGCTTCCGCCGACGCCAGCGTTGAAAAATCGGCCAGGGATCTGAAACGCTTTTCGAACCTGGCAGAGGAAGGCGCCATTTCCGCGCAGAGTCGCGACGCGGCCGATTCGGCCTACAAACAGGCCAAGGCCGAGCGTGACAAATTCGCTTCCGCCAGGCAGGGCGCCGAAAGCCGGCTGTCTTCGCTGGATGCCCGTCTGAACGAATGCCGCGCCCGGCTAAAGGCGGCGGAGGCGATGCTGGAACTGGCTCGCATCGATCTGGCGAATACCCGCATCGTGGCGCCGTTCGACGGCGTGATCGGCAACCGCGGCGTGCAGGTCGGACAACTGGTGCAGCCGGGTAGTGCGCTGGCCTATCTGATTCCGGGCGACGGCCTGTTTGTCGAAGCGAACTTCAAGGAAACCCAGATTGCCCAGATGAAAGCAGGACAAGCGGTTGAAATTCGGGTCGATGCGGCTCCAGGCCGCGTTTTCGAGGGCATCGTTGACAGTTTTGCGCCGGCTTCCGGTTCCGAATTCAGCCTACTGCCGCCCGAAAACGCGACCGGTAATTTCACCAAGATCGTGCGCCGGGTGCCGGTGAAGATCAAGTTCAGTGCTGGCACCGATCTTGACGGTCTCAGGCCGGGACTCTCGACCACGGTCAAGGTCAGAGTACGGTAGAACGGCCATGTCAGTCACTGAAGCATTGGCGGCGCGCCCGGAAGACAGCTCGCATACAACAGAAGTCATAACGATTGAAACCCCACCCGATGGCGAGCTGACGACTCAGCAATGGCTCGGCTTCATCGCGATGGTGTTCGGCATTTTCATGGCGATCCTGGACATCCAGATCGTCGCGAGTTCTCTGGAGCAGATTCAGGCTGGGCTGTCGGCGACCAAGGACGAAATCACCTGGGTGCAGACCGCCTATCTGGTCGCGGAAGTCGTGATCATCCCGCTGTCGGGCTGGCTGGCGCGCGCCTTTTCGACGCGCATCTTGTTCGTGCTGTCCTGCGGCGGTTTTACCCTGATGAGCCTGTGCTGCGTGCTGGCCTGGAACCTGCCGTCGATGGTGGTATTCCGGGCCTTTCAGGGCTTATTCGGCGGCGCGATGATACCGACCGTGTTTGCGGTGATCTACACCTTGTTTCCGCCGCGCCTGCAGCCGGCGATGGTGATCGTGGTCGGCATGGTGGTGATGGTGGCGCCGACCGCGGGCCCTGTGCTCGGCGGCTATCTGACCGAAGTCGTATCCTGGAAGGCGCTGTTTCTGGTCAATCTGGTGCCGGGCGTGCTGGTGTGTTTGGCGACATGGCAGTTCGTGCGGGTCGATGAGCCTGAGTGGGATTTGCTGAAGAAGATCGATTTTCTCGGCATCGTCTATATCGTGGTCTTTCTCGGCAGCGCGCAATTCGTGCTCGAAGAAGGCGTCAAGGAGCAATGGTTCGAGAGCCGGGAGATCGTGTGTTTCACTTTCGTCGCGGTTGCCTCCGGCAGCGCGATGCTTTACCGCGAATTGACGATAGATCACCCGATCGTCGACCTGTGGGCGTTCCGCAATCGCAACTTCACGGTTGGCTGCACGCTCGGCTTCGTACTCGGCATCGGTATGTTCACACTGATGTTTCTGATGCCGGTTTATCTGGCCAGCGTCAAGGGCCTGAACAGCCTGCAGATCGGCCAATACATCATGGTCACCGGCCTATTCCAGTTGTTGTCCGCCTTCGTCGCCGGTCCCTTGGCGAAACGCATCGATTCGCGGCTGATGCTGGCACTGGGTTTGTCCGGTTTCGCGCTGGGTTGCTGGATGAACGGCAATCTGACCTATGACGCCGGCTACTGGGAGTTTTTCTGGCCGCAGGCGATTCGGGGCTTTTCGTTGATGTATTGTTTCCTGCCGATCAATTCCCTGGCGCTGGGCACCTTGCCGCCGGCGGAAGTCAAAAATGCCAGCGGGCTCTATAACTTGACACGCAACCTGGGCGGCGCGATCGGTCTCGCTGTCGCGAATACACTGATGATTCAATTGAACAAGGGCAATTACGCGGCACTGCGCGAGCATGTCACGGCCGCATCGCCGGAAGCCCGGGCCTTGCTTGGCGGATTAAGTCAACGACTCTCCGGCGCCGGCCTGCCCGATGCCGACTTGGCCGCGCTGAAGCAGGTTTACGGAATGGCGATGCGCGAAGCCGAAGTGCTGACCTTGAATACGATGTTTCATATTCTGGCGCTGGTGTTTTTTGCCACGCTCTTGTTGATGCCGTGGGTCAGCAAGGTCTCGGCTGACAGCGGTGCAAGCGGCGGGCATTGAGGGGAAGTAACAGCCCCGAACGGGCCGGCTTCCAAAGAGGAAAAGCGGGAGAAGGCGAAAAAACTATCGGGAAGCACGAAGCCTCCCGATAGGATTTAAAGCAAAAATTTTAGAGCAGACCTTTCAGCGCGGTGAAGTCTTGCAGCGCTTTTCTCAGCAGTTGTTCCGCTTCTGGAATGTTGCCGGCTTTGGCAGCGTTGCGAGCGTTTTTCAACACAACATTGCCGCGGCTACGAGCGATATCAACCTTGTCGTTTGCATTGATTTCTTTGCTCATATCCGATGCTTCCTTGGTCAGGCTGGCGACTGTTTCGCCATCGCCGCCGGAAGTTGCAGAAGCCAGAGCCACTTCGATTTTCTTAACGGTCAAATCAATCGCTTCTGCTGGTGCGTAGACGATACGGCCTTCAGAAGCTTCAGCCATTGCAGAGGTAGAGAAAACACCCATGGAAGCGCCGACGAGTGCAGCAAGTGCGATTTTTTTCAAGATTTTCATATTTATTGAGTCCTCTGTTCTTGTTATTTGATTTTTATAAAATCAGTAACGATTTTGTAACGGTAATGATGTACCGTCTGCGATTCTACCACAATTTATATTTCAATTGGCAAGCCATCTAGCAAGATAGTTAGCGAGGCAAGCCCCGCAGTCCGACCGAGCACCATCAAACCCGCCGGCAAGCGCCAAAATCATTTTGTCGACAAGCACTTACAGCACCTTGAAGCCAAGCGCCGCGATCTCGAATGTACGGCTCAAATCCTGTTCGCTGTGCGCGGCCGACACGAAGCCCGCCTCGAATGCGGAAGGCGCCAGATACACCCCTTCGGCCAGCATCACATGGAAGAAGCGCTTGAAGCGGTCCTGATCGCACTGCATCACGTCGGCAAAACTTGTCACCTTGTCCTTGGCGCTGAAGAACAGCCCGAACATGCCGCCGACCGCGTTGGTCGTGAAGCCAATGCCGGCTTGATCCGCCAAGGCTTGCAGGCCGCTCGTCAGCCTTTGGGTTTTCGCGCCGAGCGCCTCGTAAAAGCCCGGCTGCTGGATCAATTCCAGCGTCGCCAACCCCGCCGCCATCGCGACCGGATTGCCTGACAAGGTGCCGGCCTGGTAGACCGGGCCCGCCGGCGCCAAGGACTCCATGATCTTGCGGCTGCCGCCGAACGCGCCGACCGGCATGCCGCCGCCGATCACCTTGCCTAAGGTGGTCAGATCCGGCTTGATGTTGTAAACCCCTTGCGCGCCCTGCAAGCCGACGCGGAAACCGGTCATCACCTCGTCGAAGATCAGCACGCCGCCGTATTGGTCGCAAACATTCCGGAGCGTTTCGAGAAAGCCCGGCACCGGCGGAATGCAATTCATGTTGCCGGCCACCGGCTCGACGATGATGCAGGCGATCTGCTCGCCGATTTGCGCGAACAGTTCGGCGACCGCCTCGCTGTCGTTGTAGGTCAGGGTGATCGTATTTTCGGCCACCGCCTTGGGCACGCCCGGCGAACTTGGCACGCCGAAGGTCAAGGCGCCGGAGCCGGCCTTGACCAGCAACGCATCGGAATGTCCGTGATAGCAGCCCTCGAATTTGACGATCTTGTCGCGGCCGGTATAGCCCCGGGCCAGACGAATCGCGCTCATCGTCGCCTCGGTGCCGGAGCTGACCATGCGGACCAGTTCGACCGAAGGCAACAGCTCGATCACCTTCTGCGCCATGCGCGTCTCGATTTCGGTCGGCGCGCCGAAACTGAGACCCCTTTCGGCCGCCGCCTTGACCGCCGCGATCACCGCGGGGTGCGCATGCCCCAGAATCATCGGCCCCCAGGAACCCACATAGTCGATATAGGCCTTGCCTTCGCTGTCGTAGATATAGGCGCCTTGCGCCCGGTCGATGAAGACCGGCGTGCCGCCGACGCCGCTGAAAGAACGCACCGGCGAATTGACGCCACCCGGAATCACGCGTTTTGCTTCGGAAAAAAGGGTTGCTGCTGCTGTCATATTGATCGTTTTCAGGTTAAAATCCATGGGCTTGTCGAATCGGCTAACTTTAGCATGATTAGCGCATGGTGTTACCGCCGATTCGGGATCGAAAAAAATTATGTCAGCAAGGCTTGCTTTTTTTTTGAATCCCCAGGATAATAACCGACTCACAGCCGACAAGGCTGAAATTATGGTAATCGTATCGGTCCTCTCGCAACGATACGCCGCAAACCCCGCCAGGTCCGGAAGGAAGCAACGGTAGCGGCAGATTCGTGTGCCGGGATGTGGCTGGTGCGGTTACCGCCCTACTCGCTTCAATCCTGTACTGAGCCTGAAATGAGTTACCAGGTTCTCGCCCGCAAATGGCGCCCGCATAATTTCTCCGAAATCGTCGGCCAAGAACATGTCGTCAAGTCGTTGATCAACGCCTTGCAGCATGACCGTTTGCATCACGCCTATCTGTTCACCGGCACCCGCGGCGTCGGTAAAACCACTCTGGCCCGTATCCTGGCCAAGGCCATCAACTGCGAAAATCTGCAGGATTATAATCCCTGTGGCGCCTGCAAGGTCTGTCGTGACGTCGATGAAGGCCGTTTCCTGGACTTGATCGAAGTCGATGCCGCCTCGCGCACCAAGGTCGAAGACACCCGCGATTTGCTCGACAATGCGCAATATGCGCCGAACCAGGGCCGCTTCAAGGTCTATCTGATCGACGAAGTGCACATGCTGTCCGGCCACAGCTTCAACGCGCTGCTGAAGACGCTCGAAGAGCCGCCCGCGCATGTCAAATTCCTGCTCGCGACGACCGACCCGCACAAGATTCCGGTCACCGTGCTGTCGCGCTGTCTGCAATTCAACCTGAAACGCTTGTCGCCGGAACAGATTAGCGGGCAGATGGAATTCATCCTGAACCAGGAAACGATCGCCTTCGAAGCCCCGGCCCTGAAGCTGTTGGCGCGCGCCGCCGACGGCAGCATGCGCGACGGCCTGAGCCTGCTCGATCAGGCGATCGTGCACGGCAACGGCAAGGTGACTACGGAGGATGTCAGCTCGATGCTCGGCGTGATCGCGCAGCAGCCGGTCGGCGACCTGTTGCAGGCGCTGGCCGCCCAGGACGCACCCGGCCTGTTGCGAATCATCGCCGATCTGGCCGATTTGTCGCCCGATTTCAGCGGCGTGCTGCGCCAGCTGCTGCAAGCCCTGCATGCGATCGCGGTGCTGCAACAGGCGCCGGTCCATATCGACGCCGGACTCGACGGCGAGCTGATCAAGACACTGGCGGCCCAACTGACGCCCGAAGACGTGCAGCTTTACTACCAGATCGGCCTGCTCGGCCAAAAAGACCTGGACCTCGCGCCCGATCCACGCAGCGGTTTTGAAATGGCGCTCTTGCGTATGCTCGCGTTCCGTCCGGCGGCCCAGGACGCAACGCAGGAAAAACGCCCGCAACCCGCCGCGAAACCGGCACCGATCCGACCGACACCCGAGTCCGTTGCGAGCCAGCCGCCGCGCGCAGAGCCGCGCGCAGAGCCGCGCACACCGCCGCCAGCACCCCTCCCGCCCGCGGCCGACACAAGCCGGGCAATTCCCGGCGCGCCGCCAGAATCCCGACAAGCGCCCGCAGACGTTTTGCCCGCCAGCGACGACTGGCCGGAGATGATCACGGCGATGCGGCTCGAAAGCATCACCAAACAACTGGCACAGCAATGCGCCCTGCAGTCGATCGACGCGCACGCCTGCACGCTGCTGCTGGACCCTGCGTATCAGGCCCTGCTGACGCCGATGCGTATCGAAAAACTGCAAGATTCGCTGCGCGCCCTGCGCGGTAAAGCGCTCAAATTGACGGTCCTGATCGAAAAACCGACGACCGCGACACCGGCCGAACAACTGCTGAAGCAACGCGAAGACCGGCAACAGGCCGCGGTCGAGGCGATCGAAGCCGATCAAAACATTCAAGCCCTCAAAGAACATTTCGGCGCCCGGGTCGTTCCCGGCACCATCGAACCCGTTTAAACAAGGAGAACACTCATGAAAAATCCTCTCGGCAACATCATGCAGCAAGCCCAGAAAATGCAGGAAGACTTCAAACGCGCGCAGGAAGAAATCGAGGCGATGGAAGTCACCGGCCAATCCGGCGGCGGCCTGGTCACGATCCTGATGACCGGCAAGCGCGAAGCGCGCAAGGTCACGATCGACCCGACCCTGATCGGCGACGACAAGGACATGCTCGAAGACCTGGTCGCGGCCGCGATCAACGACGCGGTCAACAAGGTCGGCAAAATGAAGAAGGAAAAAATGGCCGAACTCACTTCCGGTCTGCCCTTGCCGCCCGGCTTTCAAATGCCGTTCTGAGCATGCGCGACACCGGCCTCCTGGGCCGCCTGATCCAGCACCTGCGCTGCCTGCCCGGCGTCGGCCCGAAGACCGCGCAGCGCATGGCCTTCCACCTCCTGCAAAAAGACCGCCAGGGCGCGCGCGCCCTGGCCGAGACGCTGCTGCTGGCGATCGACCATATCGGCCAATGCGGCAACTGCCGCACCCTGACCGAAAAACCGCTCTGCGACATCTGCGCGAGTCCGGGCCGCGACAAATCGCTCGTCTGCATCGTCGAGAATCCGTCCGACGTCTGGATCATCGAACAGGCGACCGTGTTCAAGGGCCTGTACTTCGTGCTGCATGGCCGCCTGTCGCCGCTCGACGGCATCGGCCCCGGCGAACTCGGCCTCGATCAACTCGAACAGCAACTGGCGCAAGGACAGATCAAGGAACTGGTGCTCGCAACCAACTCGACCGTCGAGGGCGAGGCCACCGCCTTCTTCATCGGCGAACTCGCCAAGAAGCACCACGTCCAGGCCAGCCGCATCGCGCACGGCGTGCCGATGGGCGGCGAGCTCGAATACATCGATAGCGGCACCTTGCTGCATGCGTTCAACGGGCGACGGACGATTTAAGCCTCCCTTCCGAACATTTCAAGTCGCATCGCGTGGCTTTTGAGCTTCACGATGGTGCGCGGTGCGCACCCTACAACGCCCGGCGACTAAAGTCATCCCCACAAGCCTCGGTTCGGTATAAAATGCGTCATCCGCTGCATGATCACCCAGCGTAGCGGCTCATGGTCCTTACTCCTTCCTATCAAGGCACAACGATGACGAACTGTTTATTCTGCAAAATGGTCGCCGGCGACATCAAACCGGACGTGGTCTACGAAGACGACACCCTCATGGCGTTCCGCGACATCAACCCCCAGGCCCCTGTCCACATCCTGGTGATCCCCAAACGCCACATCGCGACGCTGAACGAACTCGACGACGCCCAGCTGGGAGGTCAACTGCTGCAAACCGCGGTCAAACTGGCCGAACAGGAAGGCATCGCCGAGGAAGGCTACCGGACGCTATTCAACTGCAACCGGAACGGCGGTCAGGCGGTGTATCATTTGCATCTGCATTTGCTGGGCGGACGGGCTTTGCATTGGCCGCCTGGTTGAGCACTAACTCAATTGAGTTCCCGTTAATTCCCTTGTCATGATCTATCAATTGAAGTTAAGACATGCCAACAGTTTTAAGGATCGGTAGCTTTCGCTTTCATTTTTATTCGGATGAAGGGAATGAACCTCCACACATTCATGTCCGCAACCCCGATGGCGAATGCAAATTTTGGCTTGCGCCTGTGGCTTTAGCGCGAAATCGAGGCATATTGCCTCATGATTTACGCGAAATAGAACGGCTTGTTTATGAAAATTTAGAACTTTTAATCGGCCAATATAATGAATACCATAATCAATGAAACCGAACCCGTAGCAATCAAAGTTTGGACGCAAAAACGCATTATTTACCTTGAATTGACGGATGGACGGATATTCGGATTTCCCGCCGATCGCTTTCGTATTCTAAGTCAAGCTTCCGAGGCCCAACTTAAAGAAGTTCAACTAGAGGTAGGAGGGCATGCCTTGCGCTGGGAAAAACTTGACGAAGACCTGACGGTAGCCGGCGTCATCGCAGGAAGATTTCAGCTTCCATTACCCAGGCAAGTCGCATAAAGGATCATTAATGGTAACTTACAGAAAGGAAGAAATCGTTTATCGCACTTGCCTAACTGTGGTCAGACACATAAGGAATCATGTCGAAGAAGAAAGAGGCGGAGTACATACAAGACTGTTCTCTCACATCCTTCATCCAGAAGAGGAGTTTGTTTATATTGGTCAATCGCCAGAGGTGGTCTCCGCATCAAACATTCATCCTGAACATGTTGTGCCATGTGTGGTGCTCATCGAAGAGACTCGCAGACTGATAAAGGAAGGAAAACTCGGTGATGAGGAGATAGCCAAACTCCTGCAAAAGCACTGGAAGATCGCGTTCATTACAAAAGATCAAGCAAAACTAGTCGACTACGATTTAGGATACAAGTCAAAAATGCCTGATGGCTGGTGCTTTGAGACGGGGGACTCTCTGGCAAGGCTAAATGAGGCAAACATTACCCTCTTCTAAAGCAAAGCAGACGCGTCCCACATAATCGAAATGCACCAAAGTCAGGGTAAGACTTCTTCCAATAAAAATTTCCCGGGATAAAGACCAGCAGAGTGTTCGAATCGAGATGAAAAAAATATTGATCACCGGCGCGACCGGACAAATCGGATCGGAATTGACTCAATTTCTCCGCCAGCAATACGGCGCGGATAACATCATTGCATCCGGCAATCGGCGGCCGTCTAGTGATGCTCTCGAATCAGTCCCGTTTTACCTGCTCGATGTGCGCGATGCGGCGGCGCTCGACCGGGTCGTCGAGGAAAATCGCTGCGACACGATCTTTCATCTCGCCGCGTTGCTGTCCGCGGTCGCCGAACAACAGCCCCAGGAAGCCTGGGACATCAACATGAACGGCCTGCTCAATGCGCTGGAAACCGCCAGAAAGCACCGGTGCGCGGTATTTTTTCCGAGTTCGATCGGCGCCTTCGGCCCCGGCACACCGGCCGATGATACGCCGCAGGACACGCTGCAGCGGCCGACCACGATCTATGGCATCACCAAGGTCTCCGGGGAACTGTTATGCGACTATTATCACCGCCGCTTCGGCGTCGATACGCGCGGCCTGCGTTATCCGGGGCTAATTTCGAGCAAGACGCCGCCGGGCGGCGGCTCGACCGACTACGCGGTCGAAATTTTTTATGCCGCCTTGACCGGCCGCCATTACGAGTGTTTTTTGAGCGCGGACACGCAACTGGACATGATGTACATGCCCGATGCGATCGACGCAGCGATCACACTGATGACGGCGGACGCAAGCCGCCTCAGCCACCGCAACGCGTTCAACGTGACCGCGATGAGTTTCACGCCCGCGGAACTGGCGACCGAAATCCAAAAGCACATTCCGGATTTCACGATCGCCTATGCGATCGATCCGGTCCGTCAGGCGATCGCCTCCTCCTGGCCCCGGCACATGAACGACAGCGCCGCCCGCGTCGAATGGGGTTGGCGGCCGCGCTTCGATAGGGCGGCGATGGTCGAGGATATGCTGGATAAAATCGCGGTCAAACTACAAAAAGGCTAATCGGAGGTTCTATGTCGCTCGCAAAAATTGAACCGCTGCTGCAAGACAAAGTCAGCCAATTACGGCGGCAAGGCATCAGCAAGGGAGGCGAGAAAGTAATCGCCGGCATCTTGCCGGCGGCAGACGGTTACGGACCGCGTTATCTGCTGGAAGACTTCGGCAATCGCCCGTTTTTACGCATGAATGCGAATGCTTATCTGGGTCTCGGTCTCGACCCGCGCCTGATCCGGGCCGAAGCCGAAGCAGTCGAAACTTTCGGGGCGGGACCCGGCGCGGTGCGTTTCATCAGCGGCACCTACCGGCCGCACGTCGAACTCGAAAAACAACTGGCCGCGTTCCACGGCCGCGAGGCCGCGATGCTGTTCAGCGCGGCCTATGCGACGATGCTCGGCGTGCTGCCGCAGTTGATCGCGGAGGATACGCTCGTGATCAGCGATGCGTTGAATCACAACTGCATCATCAACGCGATCCGCCTCGCCCAGCCAGCCCGCAAGGAAGTGTTCGCGCACGGCGACCTGGCCCAGCTGGACACGATCCTTGCGGCTTACCGGGGCCAGGTCAAGCGCGTGTGCGTGGTCGCCGACGGCGTCTTCAGCATGCGCGGCGATCATGCCGAGCTCGATCAAATCAACGCGATTTGCCGGCAATATGAAGATGCCTACGAACAAGGCGTCATCACGCTGGTCGATGATTCGCACGGCGTCGGCGCATTCGGCAGGACCGGACGCGGCACCGAGGAAATCACCGGCGCTAGGGCCGACATCCTGATCGGCACGCTCGGCAAGGCCTTTGGAGTCAACGGCGGTTATGTCGCCGCCAGCGCGGCGCTGATTGCCTATCTCAGGGAAAGCGCGCCGCTCTACATCTATTCGAACCCGATCACGCCCGGCGAAGCGGCGGCGGCATTGGCCGCCCTGCGCATCGTCGGCAGCCCGGAAGGCATTCAGTTGCTGGAAACAGTGCGCGGCTTGAGCACCCGCCTGAGAGATGGCCTGCAACGCCTCGGCTTTGAAACCCTGCCCGGCGAACATCCGATCGTGCCGATACTGATCCGTGACACCGACAAAACCACCGCGCTGGCCGAGCATTTGTTTGCGCACAACATTCTGGCGACCGGCTTGAATTATCCGGTGGTTCCAAAGGGCGAGCAGGAAATCAGGCTACAGGTGTCCGCGAATCACACCGAAAAAGATATAGACTATTTACTGGGCGTGCTGGGAAACTATTAAGCGCGCCAACATTAATAATCCCCTAATAATTGCCCCCCATCGAAATATATTACTCAGTATTTATCCAGTATCATGCCACTGGCATTTTGTTTTTTGTTTCGACCCGGTCCGCGCCAAAACCTTTCGCTTACCGATATATTAAATGATAATATTTTCAAACCTTAATTGGAGAGAATGAAATAATTTCTTTTTTATTTGCGAACCATATTGTTATTGATTTATACTTCGCCGAATAATGACTGTTAAAAAATAGCGCTCATAGTAAGTTTCGGACGTAATTCCCATGATTGAACTCTTACGACAAGCTCCTATAATCATTCAAGAGGCAGCAAAGAGTCCTTTGGGCTTGTTTGCGCTTATGATAATGTCCTTGTCGATTCTGGGTTTCGTGTTCTTCCGTTCGTCGACAGAACGAACCCGCATCGCGATGTTCGTGGTCATGTTTATCGGCGTATCCGCTTTCGGCGCCTCAGCGGTCCGTACCACCACAAACACTGTGACTACGGGCGTTAAATCCGATATTCCCTCTGCCCTCCCCTCGCCGAACCAACGCAATATCAATGGAAAGTGGATAGGGAGAATTACAGAGGCTGATGGATACGCTTGGAAAATCCTTTTTGAATTCGATGTACGGGAGGGTCAAGTGTCAGGAATCGTGACGTACCCAACCGGCGGCGGGGAAATTGCCGATGGTAAGCTTGTTGACGATAAGCTTTCGTTCACGACAAAACTTATCCCTCAATTTGAGACCGAGGTCGCCACGACTCGATTCACGGGAAAAGTCTCGGACGAGACGATCAACTTCACCATGCAGTCATCGAGCGTTCTTAGGAAGTTTTCGGCCGCTCGAATCAGTAAGTAAGTTGGCAGGGCGCACTATGCAAACTTTCGACGCAGCGGAGGACTGCACATAGCGCCCGTCATGCGATACTACCGCTCAAAATAGCAGTACATCTTTTAAGTTAGACATCTTTTTACCAACTCTCATCGAACGGTTCTCATTGCAATCAATCCCTTTTCCAAAAATCCCTGGACGTTACGGTGCCATTCAGGCTCTTCGGAATTATCTACTGTTCGGAATTCTGACATAAAACCACATCTGATAAATGCTGAGCAGGATTTGCATGCTCATCGATACGCCCATCAATGCGCCGCTCGCGACGACCACATAGGCAAACGCCGGAAACGATTTGGTAATGAACCACGACATCACGTCCAGCAGCATCGCGGCGAACGGGATCACAACCGCGATTCGCTTGACGATCACGTTCAAATCGCAAAGCAGAAAAATCTTGCCGATAAAATACAAAATGAACGCAATGCCGAACAGGTGGATATGCGACACCCGGATCAGGAAAGGCAAGGTCGCGCCGCCGGCATGGGCAACCTGGGCGACCCCCGCATAGTGGGTCAGGTCCGGCAGCGCGGGATTGACGGCCGGCGTATGGCAAGTGATGCAGTCGCGGTTCAGAATCGGCGCGATCCGTTCGTTATATTCCGGCTCCTCGGCACCGTTTTGTATCCATTGTAAAATCACATCCTTATCGCTTTTGAATTTCAGGTTCGGTTCCATGATGCCCTTGATCGCCGAACCGAGCCGGGTTTGATCATTCGAACCGTGGTATGCAATCATTACGTCGTCGATCGATAAACCGGCCTTGCCGTCGCGCCCCTGATGCGTGTAATACATGTTCGCGAGCGCGACCACATAACCGATGCCTATCGTCAGCAAAAAAGCGGTATTCAGGATTCTTTCGCTGATGGAAATATCCCTGAAACGCCTATACCCCCCTGAACGCCGGTCGGTTTCGTTTCGGTTTTGATAAGATTCGGCCATGGTAATCTCTTGATTGCAAAGGGTGTGAGTCAGTGAATTTTACACCGCGCCAACCACTTCTTTGAGAAGGGTGGCTCTAGGCTCGCATGAGGGCACTTTAGGAGACGGTGCTTGCAAACCTTGCGGCTCGTTCCGGCGGCAAAAAGCGCTGTTGACGCCGGAACAGAGGACCAACAGTGAATTTAAAACATCAGCCAGCCGTTCAGGAATAACGTGTTATTGCCGCTGGCGTTTCTGCCCGAACCGTCATAGTTATACTGCGCGCCATCAAATTTGGTGTAACCCGTGTATTGCAAGGCGAAGCGTAAATTCAACCACGGACCGAGAGGCGAATTGGATTTGCCGAACGGCACATAATCAAGCTCGGCGATAAAGCCTTCGCTGTTCGGTTTGTTCGCTGTATTGCCTCCGTAAAGCAGCGGGTCATAAGAACCGGTGGTTCGGAAATAGCCCAGATTGACGCTGTAGGTTTGATCGTAGGTATAGGACGCATTGGAGTGCAATGAAAACAGCCGATTGTTCATATTCGCGGCGTTTCCTCCGGCCAAAAAGCCGGCGCCCAGCTTTTGATCTTCCCGGATGTAGGAGGCCTTGTATTCGAAGATATGCTTGCCGGAACCCAAAAATTGATAGTTCGCATCGACGCCCAAGTCCGAGTATTCGTTCAGGCCCAAAGAATGATCTCGGCCGGGCACGATGTTCGCGCGTAACCCGAAGGTTCCCAGGGAGAAATAATGCCCCCCGAGCTGATGTTGCAAACCAAGCCGCCAATAGGGCGCGCCGCCGTCGATTTTGTCCGCGGTTGCCGATTCCGCGATACCGACATTGCGCTGAAACTGCGTCGAAAATGAAGCATACGCACCCGCTTCGAGATAGAGCAGGTTGTCCCACATCATATAGGCTGTCGCGCCCCCCGAACTTTGCGCCAAGCCGCCCTCGATCAGCGTTGAGGCGCCGGGGGTATTGGTCAGCGACGAAGATGAGTAAGGGTAGCTCCACGCCGGCGTGGTGTTCCAGAGATCTTGAACGGTTGGGTTATTGTTGAATGACACGCCGTAAACCAGCCTTTTATCACCCAGCATAGCGCTATCCGCGAGACGGATATCCGAGTTATCAAGCTCGAGAATATGTTCAATACCGTTATAGGTTAATTGAACTAAAGCACCCAGCTTGGAATAGACCTTGCCACCATAAAACAAGCTCGCTTCATCGAAGGAGGCGTTATTGTTCGTATTGTAGCCAGGCGGCGCTTCCGGCAGTTTGTTGTCCAGATGCGTGAAAGAGCCGACCACCATCGCGCTGATCGGCGGCAGTTTGGAATTGAAATCCGAGCCGGTGCTCATCGTGTAGCCGTTCAATTTGAAATCGCGCCCCATCGGCGTCAGATTCGGACCAAACGATTGAGTATGGCAACCTGAACACGGTATTCCGGTTTGACGCGCAAAACTGGCGACTGCCAGCGCATCATTAATCGAGACTATCCATGTTGCCGACAACAGTAATAACCCCATCATAAAAGAAGATTTCGTTCCTACGAAATGAGTTCTTTTCCCCAGCAGCCTGTACAGCCCAGTCATAAAATCTCCTATTTAAATTCGATCTAAAAAATCAAAAAGTATTACCGACTCAGTTTAGTTGACGATTATGACAATGAGCATAGAACCTAGAAAGACTCCGACTGGCTGCCAAAACCCTAACCCCCAATGATCGCAAAAAGATGCCGCATTCATTGCCACCCTTTCCTCTCGTCTTATGCGAGATATCCGGTCGTCGTGCAAATCGACCGGCAAAACAAATCCGCTTTGCGAAATAAACCACAATCCATGCCAACTTTTTCTTGCGCAATCAAAATCAATATAAGGTGTTGTTAAGATACATATTTTCCTTATGAATAGCAAGGTATTTAAAACAATGGCCGGGAGGCGTCGCGGTTCATACAAACCGGCGACGGTGAAATGAACCCATTACGCCAGACTGTCGCAAGAAAAAATGCGAGGCGTGGCAGTGATTTTTTTGGGGTCGGAGCGTTTAAAACGACTACAAAGAGATGCCGCAAGATCAGCCAATAGGGCGGTGGCGGCAAAGGAAGTTGTACAAATGAATTTGATGACGCCGAAATCGCTGTTTGCCGCAGAGGAATCCCGGCCTAATAGATGCCATTCACTTCGAGTCGCCACCGACTCGGCCAAGCATTGCGTTCCACAATCCGCTTGCCCGGCTACGCCCCGGAAAACTCGATCTCGTAGCCGGTAAACTTGCGGATATTGATCACGCCGGTATCGAGCAGCAGATACTGGCCCTTGATGCCGTGCAGAATACCCGAAACCTCCGGATTTTTGTCCAGGTTGAACGAGGCGACCTTGGCCGGATAATGATCGACCGGATAGCGGATATCGACGCTCGGCTGGTCCGTCAGAAATTCGATCGCCGGGTCGCCGAAGCGCGCGATCAGGTCATTCAGTTCGGTTTTGCATAGCGCCCACAGCCTAGCGCGCTCGGCCTGAAGGTCGATCGGGGTGACCTGGTTTTTCAGCATTTGCTGCCAGCTAGTCTTGTCGCTGATGTGCTTGGCGAGTATCACTTCGATCAGACCGGACACATGGCGCGACGGCACGCGGAAGATCGGCAGGGCCTGCACCGCGCCCTGGTCGATCCAGCGCGTCGGAATTTGCGACTGGCGCGTGATGCCGACCTTGATGCCGCTCGAATTGGCCAGATAGACGATGTGCGGCTGCATGCAGAACTGCTCGCCCCAGGCCGGCTCGCGGCAGGTGCCGGCCGCGTAGTGGCAGGTCTCCGGCTTCATGATGCACATGTCGCACTGCGCCAGCTTGATGAAGCAGGGATAGCAGTAGCCCTGATTGAAGCTCTTTTTGGTCGCCTTGCCGCAGTGCACGCAAAAAATGTTGCCGGTATGGCGCAGCCTGATCGGCTGGCCGAGCAAGGGGTTCAATTCCACCGTTTGGCCGCCGAGCGGCAGGCGGTACTCTACCGGCTGCTCCAATTTGACCTGCATTTTGTCCACTGCGCCCAACATCCTTTGCCTCACTCGCTTTTCAAATAGCCGTCGGTATTCTCGGCGACCCAGCGCTCGTCCGTGGCTTGTAATCTTTCTTTTTTCCAGAACGGCGCTTTCGATTTGAGCGCTTCCATGATCTGCCGGCACGCATCGAACGCGTCGCCACGGTGCGAAGTCCACACCGCGGCCAGCACGATCGGATCGCCCGGCCTGATCTCGCCGACCCGGTGCACGACCAGCGCATCGAGCAGCGGCCAGCGCGCGGCGGCCTCCTGTACGATGTTTTCGAGCGCCCTCTCGGTCATGCCGGGATAATGTTCGAGCACCATGCCGGCGACCTGATCGCCTGCGTTGAAATCGCGCATCGTACCGACGAACAGGCTCAAAGCGCCGAATTTGCCAGCCATTGGCCCGGCCGCGTCTTGGTAGGCGCGCGCCTCAAACCACGGATCGAACGGCTCGGCAGTCACTTTGACCCGCATATTAACCTCCGGTCACCGGCGGGAAGAACGCGACCTCATCCCCTTCTCTGACCAGACTGTTCCAATCCGCATAATCCAGATTGATCGCGACCAGGGTCTGCTCCGGCGGCGACAGTTCGGGCACGCATAGCCGCCACAGCGCTTTCGCGGTCAGAGGCTCGGCGATCGTCACATTCTCTTCCGAACGCCCGACCCGCTCCTTCAGGCTGGCAAAATAGCGAACTTTGATTGACATAAACCTTCACGCAATGATAAAAATCAGCCTTTGCGCTCGCATGCGAGCGTTTTGATCAGTCATTCTACCGAATTGTGACGCATACTCCACATTTTAATCAGGCCGGCGAAGCGATCATGGTCGATGTCGGCGACAAAGCCATCACCCAGCGCACCGCGATCGCGGAGGGTTACATCGAGATGCAACCCGCCACCTTGAGCATGATCCTGAAGGGCGAACACAAAAAAGGCGACGTGCTCGCCGTGGCGCGGCTTGCCGGCATCATGGCCAGCAAGAAAACCGCCGACCTGATCCCGCTGTGCCATCCGCTGCCGATTACGCATGTGGCCGTCGAATTCGGCGCCGAGGTGGAACACAGCCGCATCCGCTGCCAGGCTCTGGTCAAGACCTGCGGCCAAACCGGCGTCGAAATGGAAGCGCTGACCGCCGTACAAATCGCGCTGCTGACCATTTACGACATGTGCAAGGCGGTCGACCGCGGCATGACCCTGCAGTCCGTGCGACTGGTCGAGAAAGACGGCGGCAAGTCCGGTCACTGGCGGCGCGATTGACTCCGTCGCACCGCTTTTGCCGAAATTGATGGCCCGGCAAATTAGCCGTCCAAAGCCGCGTCGGCAAAAACCATCCTGAATACCCACACGCTTGGCCGGGGACGCAACATACCCCGACCGATAAAACAGAAGCAAAAAGCGAGAACGCCATGCCAATCACCGTAAAAGAACTAGCCGAACTCTGCGGAGCCCGCATCGAAGGCGGCGACGCCGAGCGGCTGATCCATTCCGCCGCCGACATCGGTTCCGCGGAGCCGGGCCAGGTCACGCAACTGACCAACAGCAAATATGCCGTGCATCTGAAGCAATCGGCCGCCTCCGCATGTTTCATTGCGGAAGGATTCACCGTGCAGGACGTGCCCGCCGGCCTGTCCCTGCTGATCTGCAATGACCCCGAACTGGCCTTTATCGACGCGGTCAAGCGCCTGTATCCCGAACGCACCTATGCGCCCGAGATCGCGCCCCAGGCCGTGCTCGCCGGCGACGTGACCTTGGGCGAGGCGGTTTATATCGGCCCTTATGCGGTGATCGGTGAACAGACGCGCATCGGCGACCACAGCGCGATTCTGGCGGGCGCCTATGTCGGCCGCAACGTCACGATCGGCAAGCACTGCCGTATCCATCCTTATGCGGTGATCTACGACGACGTCGAGATCGGCGATCATGTGACGATCCATTCCGGCGCGATCATCGGCGCGGACGGCTTCGGCTATAAATTCAGAAACGGCGCGCACGTCAAGGTGCCGCAAATCGGCAACGTCAGAATCGAGGACAACGTCGAAATCGGGGCCAATACCTGCATCGACCGCGGCGCCTTGGGCAGCACCGTGATCGGCACCGGCTCGAAAATCGATAATCTGGTGCAGATCGGCCATAACAACAAGGTCGGACGGCATGTGATCATGTGCGGGCAGACCGGCGTCTCGGGCTCGTGCACGATCGACGACTATGCGATCCTGGCCGGCAGCGCCGGCATCGCGGATCATGTCACGATCGGCAAGGGGGCGGTGGTGTTGGCGCGTTCCGGCGTCGCCGGCGACGTTCCACCGGGCGCGCACTTTTTCGGCAGCCCGGCCAAGGACAAAAAAACCGCCTATAAGGAACAGGTGGCGATACAGAAACTGCCCGAGATGATCAAGAAGATCAAACTGCTGGAGGAAAAATTGCAGGCGCTGGAGAAAAAGCCGTAGCCGGCGAAAGTGCGGAGGCGAGTTGCGCCGAGGATCCGCTCACTGCGGGTCTGCCCCACTTCCCGAGAGCGTGAAGTTCGGCGGACGCAGCGCGGTCTGTTTTCGATTAACGCTCCGACCCGCTATGACCTTCATTTCCCGAAACCGGAAAAAGCGGAATAGTCGATCGGAAAGCTAATCAAGAGGATCACATCTTTTCCCGCGGGGCCAGCGGAATCAGATCGGAGCAAAAATTGAGGAGGGGGATTCAGGGAAACGTAAATTCCCCCCCATTGGTCTGCGCCATTAGGGGGGGTACTACTTCTTATTTTTCGGTAACGTTTTTAGTTTTTCTTTGTGACAGACTAGCATCAACTTCTGCGTTACTCGCAGCAACGGCGCCGCTTTGCAGATGCTTCGTTTCGTCTTTCTTCAGCAGAACAACCAACAGAACGATGGATGCGATTGCAACGCCAACGATGATCCAGGTGTTATCTTTTTCTTGTGCTTCAGCCATTTTTAAATCCTCTATATAGTTATTAATGTTATAAGCCCCTCTCCTCAAGAGAGCAACTCATTAAAAAACTTTAACGAGCTGGTTGTCGGTTTATATCTGAACAACGGCGTAATTTTTATCATGATATAAGGCTCTGTGTCAAAGCCATAAAGAAAAAAAATCCAATTCCGCCCGCCTCAAAATTCACTCGCTGAAAAAAACGATTCATTCCCGCGCCCAATAAACAATCATAAATAGCTGAAATTATTTACAATTACTTACAGGCTCACAAATTTTAACCGCCGTTCCTGACAAAACTTGGAAATCGCTCTCGGTATGTTGTCAACGTGGGATGACTACAAATCGGGGACGCCCTTTACCTTGGTTCTACTAGGGTTTTAACCGCATTGATTGTCCACTTCGGCTCATGGCATTTCGCCACAAAACCCATTTAATCAATGCATGCCGGTAATCTCTTTCGGGCAATCCTGGTCGGAATCCGGCAGTTTGCGGAGTTTGATAGCAGGATGACGCATTTCCAGCGCCTGCAGGCTTCCTGTAATCGATTCGGCGCCGGCAATCAGCGCATATTTTTGCCGCTGGCTCTTATAACGCGGCCTCACAACCGAATCGATGCCTTGGCCGAGCAGATTTTTTTGCATTTGCAGCGCATTCTCCTCCCGATTGAAAACACCGAGCGCTATTTGCCCTTTCTCCTCACCCGTCGGCAACAGCCAGACATCATTCAGGCCGCGCTCGTGCAGCATCCGCAGATCGGCTTTGCTGGCTTCCGCGCTGCCCGATGCACGGTACAGCACCAGATAATCGCCGATCACCTTGCCGTCCCGGAAGACCGCCTTGATCCTGCCCTGGAAACCCGCCACCTGTTTTTGCCAGGCGCTCAGACTTTGCTCATTCGGAAACGGTCCCGCCTCGTAACAGACCCGATTCACAGCCTCGCCATCATCCGTAGGGCTCGGCGTCTCTTGCTCGGCTTGGGCGGGCGTTTTTTCAATGACCGGCTCCGCCTGCAAGCGCTTATTTTCGCTGCTGACAAGGCCGCCGGCTGGCGTTTCCGGACCCGGCTCAGGCATCGCATAGCCCACCGCCGCAGCCGCTTGCGGAGGCGCCTGGAGCGGATTCGCCGGGCTCTCGACGGCTTCCGCCGTCTTCTGCGCCGATGCCCCGGAGCGCCTTTCCAGACAGCCGGGAGCGGTATCGGGCAAGGCTCTGAGCAGGATGTTCGGATAGCGTTGCCCCAACTCGCCCAAACGGCCCGTGATGGCGTCGGGGCCGGTAAACAAGGCATATGTCTGCCCCCCGTCCTTGAAACGCGGCTTTACAACCGCCGCAATGTCCCTGCCCTGCAGGTCTTGCTGCATCCTCATGGCTCGGCTTTCCCGGCGAAATACGCCGAGCGAAATGTAGCCCTTATACAGACCCGTTGTCAGCGGCAAGGCATCGGTGAGGCCCTGATGGCGCAAGGTTTGCAGCGCGGCCGTCATCGCCTCCTGGCTGCCTGCGGTCGGGTAAAGCACCAAGTAGCCGAGGATTTGCTGTCCGTCGCGCAGCACCGGTTTCGCTTCGCCGTCCACCGCGCCAACCGCAGTGCTCCAGGTCTTCAATGCCTGTTCATTGGCGAAGGGCCCGGCTTCATAGCAGACAAAGTGATTTTGCGGCACAGGGGGCTGAGTTGCGGCCTCGGCCTTTTGCGTATCGCCTTGCTCCGGGTGTGTCGCGCCAAGAGCGGTCTCCCTCGCGGAGTCCAGATCGGCTTTCAGTTCGCCCGCCAGCACGATCGGTTCCCTGAGCAGCGCCGCATCCGGCGCGGGCGCCGCCGCCGTCTGCTCGAACGCGCCGCGATGGTACTCGTACATCAATAAGGTCAGATTCGCCAAAAGCACGAGAAAAAAGGCGGTTCTCATCGGTATTATTCCAGAAGCAAAGACAGTCCACGCAGCACCAGATCGGCATCGACCCGGCAGTCGCAGCCGAGCCGGCCCGCGATCAGCGCCGCATCGCCGCCGGTCAACAGCAAGCGGCAAGGTTCGGGCTGCGCCGAAAAGACATGCTCGATCAGGCCCGTCGCCGCCGTCAGCACGCCGCTATGAATGGCCGCCGCGGTATCGTGCGCGAGTCCCCCCACAAAAGCCGAGTCCTCATAGCCCAGCGCCTCGGTGCCGGCATGGAGCGCTTTTTTCATCAGTGTCAGGCCCGGACAGATCATGCCGCCCAGGTGCCGCCCGCTCTCGTCGAGCACATCCACCGTGATCGCGGTCCCGCAATCGACAACTAAGACCGGCGACATGTAATGGCGGCGCGCCGCCAGCAAGGCCAGCCAGCGGTCGACGCCGAGTTTTTCGGGCTGTGGATAGGCATTCGTGACGCCGAAGGCCTGCGCCTCGGATTTGGCTTCGATGATCGGGAGGCCGGGCCATAAAGCGGCGGCTGCCGCGCGCACGATGCCGGCAAGCCGGCGGACGCTGACACAGGAAATAGCCAGATGCTCCGGCGCGGAAAGACCTCGCCAAACCTCGGCCAGAGTGGCCTCGGTCACCGCAGAATTGAACAGGGCGGCACCCGCGACAAGCTCGCCTTGCGCCGAAAGCGCCCATTTCAGGCGGGAGTTGCCGATATCGACGAGCAGATTCACGGCCATGCGCGCCGAAAACTGACTTCGCCGGACGCAAAGGCGCGCAGCCTTTGCTCGGCGTCGCGCAGCAACAGCAATCCCTGTGCGTCGATACCTTCCAGGGTGCCGTCGAATTGCTGCGCGCCGATATAGACGCGAGCCCATTCGCCGCGCAAACAGTCATACTCGCGCCATTCGTCCAGGTAGGCGGCAAGGCCGGTCTGCTCGAATGTGGTCAATACCGCCAGCAACTGGCCGATCAACGCCCCTGCCAGTTCATTTCTGCCGATGCGCTTGCCGCCGGCAATGCGGCGGAGGTCGGTCCACGGCTGATCGATCGCCGCCGCCTCATCTTCCGGCAAATCCAGGTTCAGGCCAATCCCGGTCACCGCATAACAGGGCCCTTCATTTTCGCCGGCCACCTCGATCAGGATGCCGCCGAGCTTTTTGCCTTCGCTGTAAATGTCGTTCGGCCATTTCAGACCGGCCTTGTCGATGCCGTGCTCCCGTAACGCGCGCACCGCCGCGACCCCGATCGCCAGACTCAGCGCCGAAATCGCGGCCGGCCCTTGCTGAAAACGCCAGAGTATCGACAACAAGATAGTGCCGCCGAAGGGAGAAACCCATCGCCTGCCGCGCCGGCCTTTGCCGGCGCTTTGCCGCTCCGCCAGGCAGACATGACCCGAAGGCGCGTTTTGCCGCGCCAGGCCGCTCAAATAGGTGTTCGTGGAGTCGATTTGGTCATGGATTTCAAGCTTGGAAATTTGGGCCCGGTTTTCGTCGCTGAGTTGCTCGAGGATTTTGGCGCCGTCCAGCAGTTCTATCGGCCGGGTCAGGCGATAGCCCTTGCCGCTGACCGCCGTATGCCCGACACCCAACGCGTGCAATCCGTGCAAGTGTTTCCAGACCGCGGAACGGCTCACGCCCAAGGCCTCTGCGAGTTCGGCGCCGGAGTGAAACTCGCCGTCGGCCAACACGGCCAGGATTTTCTTTTGCGTGTCGGAAATCAGCACGGCCATCCCGCTGCGTCGAGGCTTGAAGCCCTTGTTCGATACGCCTGCGTCAAGCCTTTTGCTCCCGAATCTGCGCCATCTGGCGCTTGATCACATGCTTGATCAACAGTTCGCGGTCTTCTTCCTTCATGTTGATGTAATCGACGCTGACCACATAGGGGTAGCGCTGGTCGTGCGACGGATTCTGCCGGCATTGCACGACCCGGCAGCAGGTCGTGACCAGCGCGCGCGACGCCGGCAACAGAATCTTCAACTCCAGGAAATCGCCTTCTTGCAAGGCTTGTTCACTGCCGAAGGCGAGTCCGGACGCGCTCAGATTCACATGGTAGGAATTATTTTCCCCGACCCGATTGCTCTGCCGCAACAGGCACTCGGCCAGTATGTTGACCTTGTAATTGAGCAATTTCAGATATTCCGCGACCTCGGGCGCTGTCGCATCGATCCGTTTCAAGGCGCCGGTCAATTCCTGCTCCAATGCGTCCAGCATCTGCGGCAAGGCCTCGCTGGTCAACACATCCACGTCGATATGGCTGGCACCGTCCGCCTCCTGCCGGGCGATTTTTCGATAATAAAGATCGACTTCATCGTTGATACGAAAAAATCGCCGTCTGTCTTCGGCTTCCGGCATGGCACAGGGTCTCCTTAAAGTTCCCGCTGAGGAATGGCTCGAAAAATAGCCTAATTGCGGCACGTACCTTGCGCACGCGTGCGCGAATACGGTGCCGCTATCAAGCGTCCGGTCCCGTTCAAAAATCGAGTTCGTCTTCATCGAAATCGCCCAATTGCTCCCTGAGGCGCTTTTTCTCCCAGTACATTTCGATTTTTCTGCGCGCCGCCATTTTTTTCACGGCCGTCTCATCTTCGGTCGGAAACGAGATGTATTCATCGATCAGATGCAGATCGTAGTCTTCAATCTCGATATCGGCGTCGTGTTTGCTTTTTTCGATCTCGGGTTCAGCCTTGGGGGGTTCCGCGGCGGAGAGTTGTGTGTCTTTCGTCATAAGAAAATCGGCTGTTAGAAATGCGTTTTATAATTATCTAAAAGACAGTTGTAAAGAAAAAATAATTATTACAGTAATTCTATCCAATGTAAGATTTTTTGCTGAGTGGCCGCTTGCAAATGCGCCCAGCAGCCGATGTTCGCGGTCGCGATGATGTCAGGGCTGCCGGCCTGCAACGCGCGCAGTTTCGCAGCGCGTAATGGCGCGGACAAGGCCGGCTGCAACAGCGAATACACGCCGGCCGAACCGCAGCACAGATGGGCATCGGCGACCGGCGTCAAGCGATAACCGATTCGCTCTAGAATCGCCTCGGGCAGACCTTTCAGCCGCTGGCCGTGCTGCAAGGTGCAGGGCGATTGGAAGGCGATGCGCTGGCCGCCGGCCTGAAAGGAAGACAAATCTTCAGCCGCCAACACCTCCGCAATATCCTTCACCGCCACCGAAAAGCGCGCGGCTTTTTCGGCATAGAAAGGATCATCCCGCAGCAACCGGCCGTAATCCTTCGCCATCACACCGCAACCCGACGCGGTCGAGACAATCGTCTCAATGCCTTGCCGCAGATATGGATCGCACGCGTCGATATTTTGACGCGCCAGCGCGAGCGCCCGTTCCTGCGCCGACAAATGATAAGGCAAGGCGCCGCAGCAGGCGCCATGGGTGACTTGCAGCAACGAAACGCCGAGTCGGTCCAGCACCTTGGCCGCCGCCAGATCGATCGCCGGCGCCAGCGCCGGCTGCACGCAACCTGGCAGAATCAGCATTTTGCGCGCATGAGCGGACTCCGGCCAAGCGGCTGGCGGCGTCGCGGCCGGCACCTTGCGCTTGAGAGAAGGCGGCAGCAGCGGCCTGAGCCGGCGCGCGATAGTCATCACGGCCGCAAACCGGCGCCGGTAAGGAAAAATCCGGACGATCAGATAACGCTGCAAGCGCTCGCTAAAAGGCCGCCCCGCCTGCCGGTCGACGACGTCTCTGCCCGCATCGAGTAGGCGTCCGTACTGCACGCCGGAAGGGCAAGTCGTTTCGCAGGCGCGGCAGGTCAGGCATCGATCGAGATGCGTCTGGGTCAGCCGCGTCGCCTTGCGGCCTTCGAGCACCTGTTTGATCAGATAAATGCGTCCGCGCGGACCGTCCAGTTCATCCCCCAGCACTTGATAGGTCGGACAAGTCGCGTTGCAGAAGCCGCAGTGCACGCAGGCGCGCACGATCGCTTCCAGTTCGCCGCGCTGTGAGGCTTCGATCGAGTCGGCCAAACGGGTATGCATTACCAATCCTGATACAGTCTGTGGCGATTGAACAGTCCATGCGGATCGAACGCCTGCTTGATGTTTTGATTCAATTGCCGCAATTTGCCGGTCAACGGCTGAAACACATCGCCGTCACGCTGTTGCCCTTTAAACAGCAGCGCATGCCCGCGCGCCTGTTCGGCCGCCGCAAATACCGCGGCGGCGGGTTCCGCCGTTTTCAGCCAGCGCAAAGCGCCGGCCCAGTCATAAAGCCACTCGCCCGCGAGCGCCAAGGGTTCGGTCGCGGGCGGCAAACTCAAGCGCCATAGATTCATGTCGCTGGCAAAAAAATCGAGACGTTGTTCGTTCAGCGCCCGCCAATAAACGTCATCGGCCGCGCCGGCATCGCCGCCTATTCGCGCCGCCGCCGCTTTGACTGCCTTCTCGGCGCCGGACAGCCTGACATAGAGCAGGTTCCCGTCATAACTGAGGCCGGAAACCGGCAACGGCGAAGAAGCCAGCGCAGTCATCCTGGCCAACGCCTCGGCCATCGGCAGTTCAAAAACACAAGTCATTTCTGTTTCGGGACGCGGCAGCACTTTCAACGAAACTTCGAGCAGCACGCCCAAAGTGCCGAGCGCGCCGACCATCAGCCGCGACACGTCAAAACCCGCGACATTCTTGATCACCTCGCCGCCGAATGCCAACACTTCCGCCTTGCCGTTGATGATCTTGCAGCCGAGCACGCAATCCCGGGCCGAGCCCGCGAAAGGCCGCCGGGGCCCCGAAAAACCGCAGGCGATCGTGCCGCCCAGGGTGGCCGAAGCACCGAAGTGCGGCGGCTCGAAAGCGAGCATCTGGCCTTGCTCGGCCAACGCCTGTTCGATCTCAGAAAGCAAGGTGCCGGCACGCGCGGTTACGACCAGCTCGGACGGATGGTAATTGACGATGCCGCTGTGCTCTCTGATACAGCATGGCTCACCGAGCGCCTCCCGCCCATAAAAGGCCTTGCTGTCGCCGCCGCTGATAAGGAGCGGGGTTTTGGCCGCCATCGCCCGCGCAACGGCCTGTTGCAGCCTTTCAGTATGATCATTGGCCGCCGCCGTCATCGAAAAATAAAGTTAAAGTGTTTATTAAGCATGTATAAGGTAGATTGTTGATCGGATCGGCGTCTCAGGTCAATAGCACGCCGCCTTGAAAATCGAGGAACTGCACAACAACAGCAGGCGGAATTCTCCTCTGAAATCCAACCACGGCGCATCCTTTTCGAAGACAACATCATCCCGCGGCATACAAGGCATAGGTAAGTAACTATGCATAATTAATCCGGTATTTTTTTGAGGAGGCCCTACGGTGTTCTCATAAAAGTCAAAGACTTACGACAGTTTTCTGCCCGAATAATTTTGCACAGGCACTTACTTATCAACAGAACTCAATATTTTCAACACTTAAAATATAAGTATATTATTCATATTTTAATAAGACCAACAGACCAAGGCCTATTAAATTTATTTAATATTAATTAATTTAGAAAATGACATACTATATCGTATATACTTGACATTTACATTAACTAGGGGTATAAGAACCCAACGGACATCCAAGAATAATTCACGAGTGATATTGAAATTCTTGGTTTATTTTTTGCTTTTCATCGAATTCATGAAGAGAGGAATCATCAACCTTCTTAATACTTAATTAATACAAAGGGGCAAAATGTTTATCTTAAAAAGCACCCAAGCCATTTTACTATCTTCCGCCTTGCTCGCGGGCTCCATTGCATGGGCCGACCCTCCGGTCGTCCCGCCCACCGTGGTCGGCCCACCCCCCGTATCCTGCTTTATTAAAACAGCGTCAAGCCCCCTGACTGGAGGAGGCATAAAGATACAGTTCGAGGTCCTGAACTGGACCGATGTCGCCGCGGACGGTTTTGAAATCTCGCTAAACACCTCGACCCCAGGGCTCACGACGGGCGGGTTATTTGGATCGTTTAGTCCCGCGCCGTTGGCCGGCCCTTTTCCCGGCAAGATAAACTCAAACGACTGGTCCATCGCTACACACACGAATACCTTCGTCAGATGGATCGGCGGCACCCCGTTGAGTTCGATCGACCTGGATCCGAACAATGATGGAAATTATATTGACGCGCCGCCTATTCCCTCGCCGCTTGATAGCGGCGTGAACGCGCTGGACGGGTTCATCCTGACGCTTCCGGGTTTGGACGTGTTCGAGAGAATCGTGTTCGATTGGAGGCTGACTTCAGGAGGGGCGCCAATCACCCATGATAACGGCGGCTTTGGTTTCGGTACGGTCCAGATCGACCGCGCGCCCAATGCGCCGAACGGGAGGATTCGTCAAAGCACTTTCTTCTCTTTTGGCTCCACGTCTAGCGCGATCGCCAATCCCTCGCCGTTGGATCCGAATCTAACGGACCAAAATGCCACGACCGATCCCTTAATAGCACCAATCCCCGCGGCCGCTTGGCTGTTCGCCAGCGGACTGCTCGGCTTGATCGCACCCACGCTACGGCGGAGAAAGTCCTGATTTGGACCGGTTCGCACAAACCCAACACCGAAAAAGGTTGGAAAGGAGCCGTTATCGCTATGCGATGCGGCTCTTTTTTAAGATTTGCGCGTTACTACAAAACAACCGCTTCCGCTGAAAAGCGTGGCGGCGGGATTATGATAATCATTTCGATGCCATCCAGATTTATCGCCCGCTTACTGATCTTCCTCCTGGTTCCCGGCGTTGTTTACAGTGCGCCAGTACGACTGACGGCGGCCGCATCGCCGCCGCAATTGGTCTTGCGCTCGGCCGAAAATTGCCGATCCTGCCATGAACCTGTCTTTCGGGAGTGGAAACAATCCTGGATGGCTCGCGCCTATGTCAATGATGCGTTTCAAATCGATTTTCAGCAATGGCGCGCCTATGCGCCAACGATAGGGCAAAATCCGAATAGCTGTTTGGCTTGCCATGCGCCTGCGGGCCTTCTGATGGGAGAGGAAAAAATCGGCCTGGAGGGCGTTACCTGTGAAGTCTGCCATCGTGTCGCCAAGGTCAGTAAGAATGACATGCGCTATCATTTGGTGATGGATGCGGGCAATACCGAATACGGCCGCGACGGGTCGGGCGAGACGCCGTTCCATCAGATCAGACCGGGTGAACCGCTCGGTGACTCTACGCTTTGCGGCGGATGTCATTTAGATGTTTTGGAAAATGGGATTGCGCTTGAGCGCACCTATCAGGAATGGTCCAAGAGCCTTTACGCTCAAAATAATATCCAGTGCGGCAACTGCCACATGCCGAAGACGGCAGGCTCCGCCACGGCGAGCGCAAGCGGCGACTATGACAAAAATGTCACGCATGCGTCGCACCTGTTCGATGGCGGACATTCCGGCTCCCCGCTGCTGAAAGGCACGGCGACACTGAGTCTAAAACTCGGCACCGGCGCCGATAGACTCCAGGCGCGCGTGACCAACACCGCAGTAGGCCACCATTTCCCGACGGGCGGCGCCCACCCGTCGGAACTGATTCTTGAGTTGACCTTCATGAAGGCGAACGGAAAGCCTATCAACTCCGATCGGCGCGTGTATAAGATGTGGTACCTCAATTCAAAAGGACAGCCGGCGTTGGCGAATGAGGACACCGAATCGGTGCGGGACACAACCTTAAAGCCCCAGGAAACCCGGGTCGAAGAATTTACACTTCCAAAGTCCTATGATTCGATCAAGGCGGAGCTGGTGTACCACCCCGTTGCCATCGATGCGCATAAAAAATACGGAAAACAGACATTGGACGCCTACTACAAGCCGGTTTTAATTGCCAAATGCACCGCATCTCTGATTAAATCAACGCTAAAAAACACCTGTGTTGATTAGCCTTGCCGGGCAGCTTTACCCTAGCTGTTGGCGCTAGACAACACACAGAGAGCCCACCATAGATTCAGGCAGCCCCTGTTTCATCCCATATCGGCCTGCAAATTGCGTCGGCTTTACCGACGGCAGCTCTTCCAAGTCCGCGCTGAAAGAATCATCCTACCCATTGCTCCGCGCATGCCGCGCGAATTACAATTTAGTTCAAACACGGCAATTCAAGCACGGGCCAATGAGAACTATGCAGACGGAAATCAGCACCACGACAACCACGTTGGCCGAGCTTTTGACCCAGATAGCCGAGACCTATGGCGACAGGCCCGCCCTGATCAAGCGTTCGGGGCTGCGTGACGATGTCTGGAGTTACGCACGCCTGAACGGCGTCACGAGGCATGTGGCGCGCCAGCTGCGTGAAGATTACCGTCTGACTCCCGGTTCTAAAGTCCTGGTCCAAGGCTTCAACGATCCACAATGGGTAGCCGTTTATCTGGGGTGTCTGGTTGCCGGGGTGATCATTGTGCCGCTTGACCAGCATTCCTCTCCGGATTTCATTGTCCGTATCGCCGCATCGGTCGAAGCCTCGGCATTCATCGGCAGTAATGCGCCTGAGCAGCTTCCCGCCATTCCACGGATCAATTTGGCCGATCTGGACTGGTCTGAACGGCCGGAGGCGGCACTGGCATTCAGTCCCCAACCCGACGATATCGCCGAGATCATCTTTACCTCGGGTACGACAGGCCAACCGAAAGGGGTCATCCTGACCCATCGCAACATTCTCTTCAGCATCCAGGCGATTCAGGACGCCTATCCGTCATGGCAAGAGGTCCGCTTTCTATCGCTGCTGCCGCTCTCGCATCTGTTCGAACAGACGGTCGGCTTGTTCGCGCCCTTGCTGCATGGCGCGACCCTGTTTTACCCGGACGGCCGGCATTCCTCGGCCATTCTGCAAAAACTCACGAAGAAGCGGATTCACGGCGTCGTTGCGGTGCCGCAGCTACTGGCCCTGCTGCTCGGCGCGATCGAAACATCGATCATCGGCAGCGGACAAAAACGGTTATGGCAGCACTGGCCTCGCCTCGGCCGGCATTTGCCGTTTGGCTGGCGGCGATTTTTCACCGATCTGTTATTTCCCGAGGCCGCACGCTTGCCGAAGTTTTTCGTCTGCGGCGGCGCGGCGTTGCCTCCGCATTTGGAACAGCATCTGGAACATCTCGGCATCCGCGTCGTACAAGGCTACGGCGCAACCGAATGCGCGCCGGTGATCGCGACCAACCACTTCGAGCGAAGAATTCAGTGTTCTGTCGGCTGGCCAAAGCCTGGCATCCTCGTCAAACTCTCGGAGCAAGGCGAAATTCTGGTCAAGGGCGACAATGTCACTCAGGGCTATTGGAAAAACGAGGAAGCCACCCGCGCCGCGTTCACCCAGGATCATTACTACCGCACCGCCGATCTCGGTGAAATCGGCCCCTACGGCGAACTCTATGTGAAGGGGCGCAGCAACAATTCGATCGTGCTGGCGAGCGGCCTGAACGTCTTTCCGGAAGACATCGAACCGATCGTCGAAGCCGAGTCCGGCGTCGCCGGCTGCATCGTGATGGCATTGCCCGATGCCGCGGGATCTGACTGCCTCACCGCGGTCCTGCGGTTAGCGGAAGATACCGGAGAACCGGCGGAACAAATGCACATCGCCCACCATGCGGTACGCTTGGCCAATGCCAATCTGGCCCCGCATCAAAGAATCGCCGCCGTAAGAATTTGGCACGGCGATTTTCCGCTCACGCCGTTGCTGAAAATCCAGCGCTGGAAAGTGCGGGAGGCGCTGCTGAATCAAAATCCCCGGGACAGGCACACGGCAAATCAGCTTCCTGACCCCGGAGAACTGGCCACCCTGGAACAATTATTGGCTACCGTCTGCAAGGTTCCGCTGCAATCGATCTCGGAAAGCTCCGATCTGGATCTGGATCTGGGTCTGGATTCTCTGGACCGGGTCGAGTTGGCGGTCTTGCTGGAACAGAAACTGGGCGTACATCTCGATGATGCCGACCTGATCGGCATCCGCCGCGTCGACGATCTCGAAGATTTGGTCAAGCGCAGCGAGAAAGCCACGCATGCAGAAAGATTCCCGGCCTGGCCTCTGACCGGCGCGGCCGGCGCCGCGCGTCGTTTGCTGCAACAAGCGATCGCGTTTCCTGTCCATCGCTTGGTAAGCCGTGCGTTCACCGTCACCGGCACCGAGAACCTCAGCGCTCTTGCCCTGCCCGCGCTGTTTATCGCGAATCACAGCAGCCATGTCGACACGCTTTCGATCCTGCGCGCGCTGCCGGCGCCGATTCGCGGGAAATTGGCCGTCGCTGCCGCGGCCGATTATTTTTTCAGCAACCGACTGCTGGCGATCGCGCTTCCGCTCGCGATCAATGCCTTTCCGTTCACGCGCGAAGGCTCGATCCGGACCAGCCTCGAATATTGCGGCGAATTGATCGACAACGGCTGGTCGGTGCTGATTTACCCCGAAGGCACCCGCTCGACCAGCGACCGATTATTGGACTTCAAGCCCGGCATCGGCTATCTGGCCACGGGGCTCGGCGTTCCGATCGTGCCGGTCGCGGTCAGCGGCGGTTTCCAAATCCTGCCGAAGGGCGCCGTCTGGCCGCGCCGTCACGAGGTCCGCGTGCATTTTGGAGCGCCTATCCACATCCCGCCCGGCAGCGAAAAACAGGACGCCACCAGCATCCTGCATGAGGCCCTGTTACAATTGCTCGACGAACAGAATGATGAATCCGCCTGAAACCTGAGCCCTAGCGAGGACGCCATGCCAAATGACAGTAACTCGAAGAACACCGACCGGCGCTCCGTGCCGGCGCGCGAAAACCGCTGGTCAAAAAAGGCCGCGCACTGGTTGGCAGAGGCCAATGTATCGCCCGATACGATTTCGATCTTCGGGGTGCTGGCTGCCCTGGTCAGCGGGCTTGCCTTCGCGCTGACCGCAGGCGCCGACCCCGTCCAAAGCCATCTGTTGTGGATCGTCGCCGGCACGATGGCGGGCCTCCGCCTGATTTGCAACATGCTGGACGGCATGGTCGCGGTCGAATGGGGAAAAGGCTCGCCGCTCGGCGCGTTGTATAACGAGATTCCCGACCGCATCGCCGATTTCGTGATCCTGGTCGGCGCCGGCTACGGTGCCGGCGGCCATGTCGAGCTGGGCTACATCGCCGCCTCGGCCGCGGTATTTACCGCCTATGTCCGCGTCGCCGTCAGAAGCGTCGGCGCGCCGAGCGATTTTGGCGGGCCGATGGCAAAACCCCAGCGCATGGCGGTGCTCATCGCTTGCGCGGCCTACCTCGGCTTTACGCCCGAAAGCTGGCACCCCGCGTTTGGCGATGCGCAGCCATTGGGTTTGATCAGCCTGGCCCTGGCGGTCATTTGCGCGGGCAGCCTCCTGACCGCGCTGTTGCGGCTTCGGCGCGCGGCGCGCTATCTGCGTTCTTCGGCGCACAATTGAGCCATCGGCAACATTGTTGACATCACACACATGAGTTTTTCATCACCTTAGGATAAGTCGCGATGATGCTACCGGCAAACCCCATCGACAGCCCCTTGTTTCCGCCGGCGGCCTGCCGCATCCTGATTCTGCTGGGCCTCAGCCTGGTACTGATTCTTTGGGTCGAACGCAAGAATCTTCGCCGGATACTGCAAGCCCCGTTATTCCTGAAGTGGCGGACCTGGGCCATCATCGCGCCGATTTTCGTGAGCGCGGTGCTCGGCGGCCCCCTGACTTTATGCGTCCTGGTCACCGCGATCTCCTGGCAGGGCATCCGGGAATATGCGGCGCTGGTCGGCCTGGTGCCGGCCTACCGCAACGTGCTGCTCGGGATGACCCTGATCGCGGCGCCGGTCGCGGTGCTGTCGCTCGACGGATTTTATCTGCTGGCCCCGTTGCTGCTGTTGGTCGCGGTCGCGCAGCCACTGGCCTTCCAGTCGGTTGCCGGCGGCGTCCGCCAACTGGCCCTGTCGACGCTCGGCTGGGCCTACATCGCCTGGCTGCTCGCGCATTTGCTGCTGATCGCGGTCCACATTCCGGGAGGCCCCGGGATTCTTCTGGTCCTCGGCGCGTCGGTCGCGCTCAGCGATAACGGCGCCTTCGCGGTCGGCAAGCTGTTTGGCCGGCACCAATTATCGCCTGTGCTGAGCCCCAATAAAACCTGGGAAGGGGTCGCCGGCAACCTGATCGGTGCCTATGCCGGAACCCTGCTGATGGGCTTTGCCTTGCCCGAGGCTTCCTCTGTTTTTTTATCGATCGCGCTGCCGCCGATCATCGCGATCGGCTCGTTATGGGGCGACTTGTTCGAATCGGCGATCAAACGGGAAGCCGGCGTCAAGGATGCCGGCGACTGGTTGCCGGGCTTCGGCGGCCTCTTGGACCGGATCGACAGCCTGATCCTGGTCGCGCCGCTGACCTATTATTTTTTGCGCCTGACCCAGTAGCGGACCGGATCAACGTCCCATCAAATACATGCCCAGCACGATACAGGCCATGCCGGCGATATTGACCGGCTTGATCGGGATGCCGTAGGCGAACAGTCCAATCAGGGCCGCCCAGATGAAGGTCGACGCATAAATCGGGTACAGGACGGTTGGCGATCCGCCTTTTTTGAAGGCGGCGATGAATGACACCATCACGCTGATGTAGCAGACGACGCCGGCCCACAGCCGGGCATTCAATAGATACGAGAGGATGCCGCCGCCCGCCGCATCGGCGCCAGTCTTGTAAAGAAACTGCCCGACCGCGCCGGCGATGGCGGCGAACACGAATAAGAGTACTGGAATGATGGGGGTTTCCATAGCAGCCTCAACTTGGTGATGATAGTGTCAGGTGCCCGGTTCGCGCAAGGATCGCGGCCAGGTTTCCGCCCAGTATTTTGTCTTTCTCCGCTGCCGGAAGACTCAGCGCATCGATCTTCGCCAAGGCATCCCCCACATCTTCGCACATCACCGGCACATCGGAGCCGAATATCAGCTTGCCGGCGCCGATCGTCTTGCACAGGCGCCTGAGTTTTGGGACAGTCGCGATGTAGCTCGACGTATCGACATAGACATTGTCGAGCCGCCGCGCCAGAGCGATCGTTTCCTCGAAGCGCTGCACCCCCGCATGCGCGATGATGAAGGTGACGTCCGGAAACGTTTCGACCAGCCATTCCGGCTCCGCGGCGGCCGGGGAAATGCCAAGATGCATGAACACCGGAATGCTGCATTCCCGCGCAACTTCGCTCAACGCGATCATGTTCTTGCCGCGCAGATCGGTCGGATATTGCACCAGGGCCAGCTTGATGCCCCGAAACCCCTCTGCGAGGCAGCGCCGAAGCTCCGTGAACGCATGGGGCGATTCGGGATTGATGAACGCAAATCCGTAAAATCGGTCCGGGCGCTCACGCACGGCCCGCAGCGCATCCTCGTTGCGCGGATCGCCGAGCAGATTTTCCTGGAAGGACCGCGAACCCACCAACTGCCGCGCTTTGAACATGCCGAGTGTCCGAAACAGCAGATCGCTGCGGAATAGAAGTGAATCGTGAAGGGTGACCAAATCGAGGTTACGGACACCGACGCCGACCAGCACGGTCTTGTTTATGCCTAATGCGTCCATTCGCCCGAGGATCGGCGCATAATCGCCGACGATATGCCGGTGGCCATCGATGATCATCTAGGACGGCTCCTTCCACGCATCAATCGCCATAGCGCCGGCAAAACTGCCCGACTCTAGAAAAACCGCGATCCTGGCCAGGAGCGCATCCGTGGTGTAAACCTGATCGTGGCTCAATTCAGTACAGAAAACCGCCTTCGATGGAGGAAGACAAAAGGCTTCGCGGTGACGATAGGCGTCGAGCTGGTCCGCTCTGATGCCCAGCTGCGCAGCCATATGAGATACGCCTTGCTCAAGGATCACGCCATCTTCCGCGTGAATGACCGGCAACTGGTCCTTATCCCGGGCCGCCAGATCGAACAGCATTTTGCCGTTGCTGAATGCCGCCGCAATCGAACCCATCTGTTCGATGACCCGTTCAGGAACCGCTTCCTGAAACGGAGAACGTAGATAAACGACGCGCCCCAAATTCGCTATCGGCTTCACGCTCAAGGCCTGACGCAAGATGAACCCTCCGGATATATAGCAAACAAAATGGCAGTGAGAATACCGCCCCCCGATCTTATGCCTTTCAAGAAACCAGGCCAGTTGCCGCGCCGCCCCATCAATACCGCAAAATTGGCAAAGCCGGGGCAGGAAAACTTCGTATTCGGTGTTGTCCCGAAAATAATCCCGCACATGCGCCTTTTTGCTCGCGTCGGCGGTAATGCCGGTCAGTATCACCAGCGCTTCTTTTGCCATCGTCGATGATCCCGTCTTCACCGGCCCCTTACCGCCAATAGTGGATTCGATTGCGGAATGCGCATTAAATTCCGCTATCAATCATCAACCAGCAGCCACTTCGCGCTCAAAAATATCAGCCAGACCGAAAAAGCCGTCGATATCGGCGCGTACGAACCATTTCACAGTGAAATCCTATATCATTTAGACTCGGCATTTTCTACCGGCACCGTGACAACGGGTTTAAGCCCCATTTTCAAGGCACGCCGCGCAAAACGCCGGTCGTCGAAGCTATAAAAAATATCGCAGTGCTTGCTGGCTTGCAAATGCAGCGCGTCGGCAAAATCCAGGCCTTCAGCATGCAATTCCAAGGCATCGGCGACGACCGGCCAGTTTTCGACACTGACATTGGCAAGCCCTAACAAATGCCGGATGAGGCGCACAAAATCGCCGCTGCCGAAACCATAGAAGGCTCTGAGTACCCATTCCAATTCCAACACCACCGTCAAGGGTACGAATAATTGGGGCGATTCGATCATGATGCGCCGAGCAAGGGGCCGTTGTTTTACCGCCTCAGGATCATTTGGATCATCCACGTAAAAGCGCGCCAGAATATTGGTGTCAATCGCGATCATCCGGCATCTCACGCATCGCCTCGGCGACATCGAAATCGGACAAAAGCCTTTCTCCGGTTTTTTTACAAACCAGCATGCCATAACCCTCTTCGGGAAGGCTCGGTTGAACCCGGCGCTTCACTTCGACGCGCAAGGCATTGCCTTCCAGGATGAATTCAAGCTGGCAGCCCGGCGTGATCCCCAAGCGGCGGCGGATATCCGCAGGAATCACAACCTGGCCTT
>Ga0207968_100090_pt1 | contig 40874 bp, 57 predicted proteins | sample LakWasMet21_HOW5_2_FD_183867 | JGI IMG/M metagenome (GOLD analysis project Ga0207968, IMG submission 183867) | Freshwater sediment methanotrophic microbial communities from Lake Washington under simulated oxygen tension - Sediment Metagenome... | ecosystem: Environmental > Aquatic > Freshwater >...
AACAAGCCTAGCCAAAATATTTTAGGGTATCGCATTGGTGATTCGCTAAATCAGTTTAGGGTATCAGCATGCTAACCATTAAGCAGATTGATTCTCTTAAGCCTAAAGCGCAGCAATATAAGGTTGCTGATATGGCAGGTCTTTACTTAGTGGTTACGCCTCGCAATATCAAATCATGGCGCTACAACTACAAAGATTCACAAGGAAAATACAAAACTAAAACATACGGCCTATATCCAGAGATTAGTTTAGCTAAGGCTAGATTATTAAATTCAGAGTTTAAAGATGAGCAGGCGAGATTGAAACTACATGGCTTAACCGAAAGCTGTGTAATGACATTTAAGCAGTTCGTTGAAGAGAAATGGTACAAGCATCATCTGCCTGATCTGAAAAGCGCAAAGCATAAGGCCATTATTCAGGCGAGTATGGACCAGTATGTTTTTGATAAGATTGGTGATAAGCCACTAGATAAGATTACGCGCAAAGAGTTGGTAGAGTTGGTGCAGGGCATTCAAAGCAAAGGCGTAGTTGAAACTGCCAATAGGATTGCAAGCAGGCTAGGGCAGGTGTTTACGCATGCGGTTAACACGGATGAAATACAACTACATCCAGCTACTAACTTATGCAGCGTGCTGAGAACGCCTGTGCGCACGCATATGCCTTGCATTGATGTTAGCGAAGCTAAAGACCTGTTTCAAGCAATTAAAAGCTATGACGAACCTGTTACTAGGCTTGGTTTGATGTTGTTGGCATTAACATTTGTGCGGACTACTGAGCTAAGGTATTTCGAGCGTAAAGAGATTAAAGACGGTAGGTTTTGGGTAATCCCTGGTGAACGTATGAAAACGGTTACCGGTAAAACGCCAAAGCCTCATGTAGTGCCGTTAACTAAATTCGCACTGAGTATCATTAAAGAGCTTGAGCAATACACCGGCGATGATAAGTATGTGCTTGGATCACTTAAACGGCCTAATCATCCGATTAGTGAGAATACCCTATTATTTGCGCTGTATCGTTTAGGGTATCGTGGAAGAATGACAGGCCACGGCTTTAGGGCATTAGCCTCTACAGTGCTAAATAATGAAACGATTGATGGTCGTAGGCGATTTGATAAAGATTGGATCGAGCGCCAACTCGCACACAATGAAATAGATGATGTGCGAGCTTCATATAACCGTGCTGAGTATCTTGAACATAGAATCGCTATGATGCAATTCTATTCTGATTGGATTGAAGCCCAAGTGTCATAGGGCTTTTATTCCAACGTGGACGTGGCTCTATATGGTCTGGCTTTGGAATAAGCCCAGACTTAATATAGCGTGATACTGTTGCACGGCTTGCGCCTAAGTATTCCATCCAGTCTTTAATTTCATAAATATTTTTCATCTTATTTCCCTTCCGCTTTTACTTGTTTGTACTTAACTTTAATTTCAGGCTCAAATCCTTGCTTGAATAAATCGCTTGCCAGTTGCGATGCCACTGAGAAGCCTTTTGCTTCTTTGGTGCCGCCCGGCCATATAACGTAGAACTCTCTAGTCATGCTCGGCTTTCAGTTCACCTATTTGTTTGATGATCGCGCCTCTATATCCACTCATGCTCTGATAAGATATTGCCATGGCATCATCTGCGATTAGATTTATCACGCTCTGAATAACATTGTTATCATGCTCTGCTAGTGATTTTTTGGTACATAGTCTTTGCAAACAATCTCCAGCACTTTCAATAATATCTGCGTCATATACATACCCTAACGCTATTTTATTTAAAGTCTCACGCATGATTGTATTTTCAGCCCACAAACCCTCCACACGTTGCTTAAGTGAATTTATTTCACTCTCGCTGGCTTGGTTGGCAGCTTGCCATGCCTCAAACATTCCGTTTACTTTATCTGCTAACTTAAAGTCACCATCAGGAGTTTTAGGTACGTAGTATTTTCCTGTCCAAGCGAGTTCTTTTTTTACTGACGGAAATTTTGCCTCAAACGCCTCATTATTCTGTGTCATGTTTAACCTCACTAAGTTTGTCGTAGGTGGCTAGGGCTGTTTCGATGATTGCTTTAGCATGACTATTAACCCATAATCTATGCTCTTTTAAATACCGCAAAGCCTCCACCAACACCTCTGCCGATGCTACTTTGGCGCGTAGTGTTTGGATTTCTTTTATCAACTCAAGTACGTGCTGTGGACCAACGTTAGTCCTAAATATTGATGATTTATGTAGTGCTTTCACTAACGGGAATTCATCCATATTTCCTATTGGCTGACTTGATTCTTCGCAAATACTTTTTAACTTTTCAATATCCATAATCATTCACCTTCCTTTGGTGCGCTTGGTAAAGATTTCGGGCGACTTGCAAATAAATCTTTAATGGCGTTTAGCTTTGCAGTTACCTCAATATCACGACTACCAATATCACCATATTTTGGTTTTAAAATATTTACTAAGACCTCTAGCGCAATCACATAATCAGCAACAGATTGAGGTTGTTGTGGGGTGGTGTAGAGCAACTTATAGTCTTTACCAGTAACACCATTAAATTTTTCTTGGTGTGTTAACCATCTTGGACTTTCAAATCCGTTAGCATTTATCTTATACTTTGCAACTGCCTCACCACTCACTGCTGGTGCGTTGGTGATAAGCCCATGAATATATGTCCATAGCATATTTCTACTGCCTATTCTTTCGACCTCTTTCAACATCCATTCCCTGCTAATCAAATCACTCATGCCGCCAACCTTTCACTTTCACATTTGTAAAAATTACCTGCTTTAATACGCGCATTTTGCGTTTCGTAGGCGCTCTCAAACATTCCAAAGCTACAACGCTCTAACTGCCAGTTGTGTACCTTAAGTGCGAATTTCATAGTGTCTAAATCGGGGCCAAAAAATCCAAGCTTTCCACTGTCTAAGAAGCGCATTTTGCTTCTCTGCAAAGCATCACGCGCCGCATATAATTCATCTAAATATTCCTTACCTAGACCACGTTCAGTAAACACTAGCGAGATATTGATAACATCACATAGGATCGTAAAATCATTCGGGCTTAGGTCTATTCCAAACTGCATTGCATTTAGCGAGGTAACCGCGCTTTGGCACAACTCTCTTTGTTCATCTATCGTTAATGGCTGGTGCTTTTTAATCACGTTTAATCCTGCCAAACTATTGATGCGATGCTTGCTAGGGTTAAATGCCTTGTTGCGTTTCTTTTGTTTTTTCATACCCACCGCCATTTATCTTGGTCTTTAGTTCTACGTTGCTTCTTAATTGATCGCTTAGATTGCTTTGCCATGATTAGCCTCTTTATTAATGCAAACATCACACTCTCCACAGTGGCCGCAAAATCCACCTCTTGGGTTCTCTCCTGGTGAAAATTCAATCGAGCATCCTTCTATTGCGATTAATTTTTCCATAGCATCAAAACATTCGGTGTGTTCTTTAACAGTGCAGGCATCATTGCCTGAGTACCATCTATACTTTTTATATCTCTCACCTATTTCAATGAGAGTTCCGCACCAGCTGCAAACATGACGTTTCTTTGCAGAAATTATGGTTCTGGTTTCAGTACAAACGCCCATGATCTACCTTTCATAAAATTGGTGCGCCTCGCTTTTAAATACCTACTCAATAGTGTGTTAATAAACCTTGTAATCTATTAGCCACACTAAAGGCTAGATACTTAGCACACCGAGAACTCCCGAAGTGCTAACCGACTTACTATTGCGGCTCATCTATCTAACTACCTTGCAAGGATTCTTTAAGCCGCCTGCAAACCAAACGATTGAGCCAACCAACGCTCTGCGGTCTTTGCCTCAACTTTGTATGTAGTAGCTACTAGGGCGATGATTGTTTGAGCAGTAGGGCGCACGCTTCCGACTTGTACTGCAGGCTGTTCTTTAACCTCGAATACGTTGTTAAAGTCTGCTTGGTTAATGGTGTCGTTTACAATGCCGTCACCCTCTGGGATTGGCTTAGCCTCAGCAATAATCTTAGCTTCAAGCTCTTCGCGTGCTTTGATTTCAGCGGCCTCTTTAGCTTTGGCCTCGGCTTCAATTTTGGCGCGTGCATCTGCTTCGGCTTGCTCTTTGATAGCGGCTTCATGCTTAGCTTTGCGCACGTCCTCAGCGTCTTTTACTGATTGAATGTGCAGCTTGATATAATCAATGTCACCAAACACGATTGCATTCACGTTAACCAAGTGTTCGTAGCCTTTGATTGCTTCATTGATATAGGCTAGTTTTGATTTAACGTCATTCGCTAGGGTGGTTGCTTCAACCTTGCCGTTAGCCAATGCGCTATTGATGCGTGATTGCATTGTTTCCAGTGTCTTAACGCCTTTAATCTCAGTGGCAAAGTCTGGGCACGCTAGCTTTTGTGATAGTTGTACTGCAATACCTTTGTTTAACTCAGTTACAAAGTCTGCATATTCAATCTTCGCTTTCATGATCGCTTGCGTTTTGAGCATTTCTTTCTGCTCTTTAACTGCTTTCTCTAAGCGTAGGCCAATCGCGTTAAATGCTTTTTTGTAGTTCTCAAGAATGCCGTTGGCTTCGTTTACCGTCACCATTTGACCGATGATGTTTTCTTGCAAGGCTTCAATTCTCTTTGCCATTTCGCGGCAGTTTTTAGCATTAGCTTCTGCGTCAGCAAAGTCTTGATCGGTGCTTAACTCTGTTTTGATGCTTTCTAGGTAAGTATCGAACTGCGGTGTGATTTCAGTTAGATTCGATGCAGTAATTTCACCACGTACAACAACGCTAGGCACTGGTAGGGCTTTGATTGTTTCAGCTTCTACCTTTTCAACCTTTATAGATGGCACATGATCGGCTAGGTCAGTTTTAAACTGCTTCCAGCCTTCTACTAATTCACTGATTTTCTCGCCTGTTGTTTCGTACCACATAGACACGCATTTGTCGCGTGTTCCATCTGAAACCATGAATAGGCATTTAGTAGCGCCTGATGCTAGCAATTCCTGATCTAGTTGGATGGTGTAGTGTTCATCTAGTGTTTTGTTTCTTACGTTTTCGGCTAATGATTCATTCCATAGCTTATGCTCCCAGATAACAGAATCATCAAACGTGATACCGTCTAGGCTTGCCATTAGTTTTAGGCCGGCAACCTCGATCATGTAAGTGGTTGGTGATAACTCTTCGCCAATAATCTCTTCTGCGATTAATCGTGCCTTTGCTTCTGCTTCATGGCCTTTATTAAAGATTGCTTGCGTATGTGCATCAACTTCTTTTGCTAGGCCAGTTTTGCGCTGAGCCAGCAACTCTGTGCGAGTTTGGTATTTAGACTTTCCAAACATTGCAGGCGCTTCTGATGCTGTTCCATCGCTATCAGCGCGAGCCTTTAACCACTCTGGCGTTCCTTGCTGTAAATTCAATACTGTACGGTTCATTATTTGTTCTCGCTTTCTGCTTGTTCGTATGCTGATGTGAAGTCGTCTGTTACGGTTGTTGCTTCACCTTCTACAACCTCTGGCTGTTTAACTGCCCAACTTGCTACTTCTGCTTTTTGTGCATCAGTCATTAAAGCGCCTTTGTTTTCTACCCAAGCAACAAAGTCACCTGCGCTTTTTTTGCCATTAGCTACTGATTCGCGGTATTTACTGGCGATTGTCTGAAAAGTTGCATCGTCTAATGCTGGTTTTTCTGCTGGTGCAGATGTTTGTTGAGGGTAAGAACTGCTTACCTCTTTCTCTGTTGGCATGTCCTGCAACTCTTCGGCAATCGGCATACCGCGCAATACATCAGGAAATACGTCACGCAGTGCCCATGAACGCGCACGCATTTGAAGCATGCGTTTTGGGTATTGTGTCCATGGGCCAGGCTTACCCCATAAGCTTGCTTTTTTTGCATCATCTACCGTGAAGTAACGCACTTGCTCTGGCTCACCTTTACGCTTAACTTTGCAAGTAGCGCCGTTGTCGTTCACCTCTTCAACCACGTATTCGCATACTGGCGAAGCCTTTACTAAAGCAATAACTGAATCACCCCAGAGAGAAGGGCGACCATTAATCACTGCGATGTTTTGCATTGATTGCATTGGTTGTAGGCCAAGCTCCATGCCCCATTGAATTGCCACTAAGATATTCCCTGCATTGCCAATGAAGTCTTTTGGCACTAGGTTTGATTTACTTAGCATGTCTGCAAACTTTAAAGCCTCGTCTATGCTTTGCGGTGCAAGGCTAAAGCCTGCTTTTGATTCCGATAATGCTGTACTCATGTTATTACTCCTAATAAAAACCTACTGCCAATTTAAAACTCTCAATCCGACTTAATTTAAACTTGCGAAATAGCCGGTACTTTCTAATCATTCGTTTCATTTTCTTTCCAGCCTTGAAACCTTGTTACATTCAATCGTTGCTTTGCTTGACCCAAAATCCACGTTGCACCATGACTTTGCAAATTTGGCTTGCTCTTTATTGATCGCTTCTTGTTCAACGTATGCAACCAGTGAGAGTAGGGCGAAAAAGGCCATCGACCCAATAACTACCAATAACGTTGTGTATGCTGTTTTCATATTCATAGTGGGTGCCTCGCTCTAATCTGTTTCATCAGTTGCATGTTGTAATCCAGCTTGTTTGGTGCGGTTTCATAACCTGCTTGGTACTCGGCAAGCTCGTTAGCGTGCTTGCTTTCTGATTCTTCAAAGACCACACGCTTAACGCCGTCTTGGTCAATGATGTATTGCTCTAGGATTGCCATGATTAAGCTTTCCTTTTAAATACAACACTAAAACCATCATTGCGCTTATATCTTTCTCCTTTAGCTGTAACAACCTCATGTGGCATACAGCGATGTTTAATTGCATCGCACTGGCTTCTAAAATCACATGCTCGACATTTGTTTCCAACGATTTCAGGTATGCTTGATTTAAGCACCGCATAAAATCCTTCTGGTGCTTCATTTGGGTTAAATATGTTTTGCAGTGTTTGTTGCATGATTAACCTACCTTTGCTGAATCTGGGCGATGCACCACTTTTAAACCTAGCGCCAACGCTTCTCTGATTAGCGTTTCAACTGTGCGTACATCTGTGTTCTCTGAAATCTGTTTATTCATTTTCATTCACCTAAAAAAACGCGAGTGGTACTCTTTATAAAATTTCCCACTCGCTAACCTGGGAGAAAGTATCGGAACGGTGTTTTGTTGCGATGTGTGAATTCTACACTTGTAGATTTATTAATGTCAACACTTGTAGATAATTTATTTCTACAAGTGCATATTAATATTTAAAAGTGTATTTTTAGGCGAAAAAAAACCAGCCGAAGCTGGTTGTTTGTTGAGTTATTTCTAGTGGTAACAGTTGAGTGCTGTTGATTGAATTCTTACTGCGTTAGCAATCCATGCGCTGTGTTCTACGTTGGTGATGGTAATAGCATCTGCACCTAATGCTGCAGCTTGTTCTAATGTGTCAGCTAAAGCCAAGTTATAAACATTGTCGGCTGGGAGTATTTCTGTTTTTATAGAATTCACTGATCCAATCATTTTGCATTTACTTATTAAAACGCTATCTTGTTCAATGACCTGAATGGATTTAGCTTGGCTGGACAGTTTAGTTGTTGTTGCGCAACCTGAAATTAACAGGGCCAATATAAGTAATATTTTCATAATTACACTCTATTTAAAAAATCTTTCCAAGATTTAATATAATTTTTTATCAGAACTATTGGGGATAGGATTGCATAAACTCCCCACATGAAAGAAAACATTAAAATAAATTTACCTATATTAGATTCATTATCTTTATATCTGCTTTCTTTGTTAATCACCTTGTGAAACGGCATAAGAATTATAGATAGCACAAATCCAATGCAGATATAGAAGAAATAATGAAGTAAAAATTCTTTGTCCATTCTAAAACTCTTTGCTTTCCCAAGCTTTTAACACACGGCCAAGCACTTCAAAATCCATTTCTTTAGTAATGGTCCATGTTTCATATTTCTTATTCTCAGAGATTACCCTGATGCCTTCGCCCGGTATTCTTTGAAGCGTCTTAATGAAACCTTCATCACCAATTCTAAAAAAGTAAACACCGTCATACTCTAAAGTCTTAACTCCAACATCAACAATCAGCGGATCGCCAGAGTTATACATTCCACACATTGAATCACCAAAGCCGGTAACTATCGTCAAGTTATTGTTTCCTGTATTAGCAGGCACATTTTTACTCAACCACTCATTCGTAACTTTCCAGCCTGTTATTTGCCCTGATTCTCCACGTAACACCAAACCTTGACCCATTGCCCCTCTTACATCGTGATACTGATTGATTGTAAATTCATCTGCGATAGATTTTTCATTATTAGCATCAATGCTAGTTAAATCCCAATCATCAGGTGATATTGAAAGCTGCTCTAAGGTTAACCCTAAGCCTTTGGCAATTTTCTGGAAGTGGTCTGATTTACTGCTATCTCTTACCTCTAATGCGCTAATGGTTCCCCTATCAACGCCAGATTCATTCTCAAGCCGCTCCAAAGTCCAGCCTAAGCGCACTTTTCTGTGAAATCTTATGTTTTTTCCGATAGCCATATTTCTATATTAAACACTTGTTGAAAAAATACTAAATACAGTTGTTGATTTATAATATCTACAAGTGTAGAATTTTGAGCTATGAATATATTTAATGAAGTTCTTAAACGACTTGGAACGCCAACTGAAACGGCTAATGCACTTGGCGTTTCTGTTCAGGCTGTGTGTTTCTGGCGTGACGGTGAGCGCGAAATAAACCCTAAAACGTGCGTGAAAATTGAAAAGCTTACCAATGGTGAGGTCACTCGCAAAGCCCTGCGTCCCCATGATTGGCAAGAGGTTTGGCCTGAGCTTGTAGAAGCAGCCTAAAGCAGAAATATCACAAGGAACCAATATGGCTAAGCACGATGTAATCGTTAAAACAGGATTAACCGCAGACCAATTCATTGCATTTCGCAATGATGCAGAAGCACTAGGGCTAAGTGATTCAGGATGCCTTCGCCTCTTGGTAACTAAGTTTATTAGAGATAACGCCATGAGGAAATTATCAAGCAATAGCCTCGATGACGAAAGTACCAAATCGGTACTTTTTCAGGACTTGGTGGACGGTGAAATATTAGATGGTGGAAAGGTTGGCGATGAAAACTAACGTGAGAGAAAGCAGTTTAGACGCTTATTTTGATGTGAAGCAAACAACCACCTTACAGGACCAGCAACGCAAGATTATTAGCGTAATGCAACCTGAAACAATCTATACGCGCAGGCAGTTGGCAATGCTATCAGGCATTGAAACATCGACTGTATCTGCCCGTGTTAACTCGATGATTGATGTGGTGATTGTAATCACTGGCAAGGTGAAAGACCCTCTCACAAACAGAAATGTTGAAGCATTGAAGTTAAAGGTGGCAGCTTAAATTATGAGTAATCCGCAAATAGAAAACGGATATACGCGCATAGCCAACGAGCTACTTGAAGCAATTATCAAGCATCCGTTTTCTAGGCGTGAATACGCCGTGCTTATGTGCATTATTAGATGCACTTACGGATTTAATAAAAAAGAAGATGCAATCTCTGGATGGCAAATATCTGAAATGACAGGTATTGATCGCTCACACGTTTCAAAAACAATCAACGAATTAACAAAAAATAACATCATATTAAAGTCAGATCATGGCCGAATCAGCCACGGTCAGAATGTACCATTTCTTTCAATAAATAAGCATTATAAAACTTGGTTAACCGTTGCTGAATTGGCTACACCTACCGTTGCCAAAACAGCCACCGTGGCTAAAACAGCACCGTTGCTGAATCAGCCTCACACCGTTGCTGAATTGGCTACACCTACCGTTGCTGAATTGGCCGAGCAACCGTTGCCAAAACAGCCCACACATAAAGACATACCAAAAGACATTACAAAAGACATACCTAAAGACAGTATGCAGAAGCCTTCGGCTACCGCAAACCAAGATGAAAAAAATACTCCGCTTCAATTAGCTTGCAAAGCTACATGGCAAGCATATTCAGAATCGTTTGAGAAACGCTATCAAATCAAACCAAATCGCAATGCTAAAAACTCAAGCCAAATTAAGCAGTTTGTGCAAAACGTTGGATTTGATGATTCACCTCTTGTTGCCAGTTTTTATGTAAATCATCACGGAAGTTTTTATGAAAACAACATGCACACCGTTGGCGTGATGTTGAGAGACTGCGAAAAGCTTCGCAATGAGTGGGCATCTGGAAATGTTATTGAAATTCATCAATACAAATCTTCTGGGCAAAAACGCATAGAAAACACAAACAAAGCAGTCGCTGAATTTTTAGGCGAAAGCGATCAATCAAACATCATTGAGGGCGAGTATCAACATGCTTGAATCAGACAAAAAAGAATTTGCATCAATCGTTAGCGCTACTTTGAAAACATACCGAATTGAGCCTGATGCAGACGTGTTGCGTTTGTGGTGGGGTGTTCTTCAACGTTTCACTATTGAGCAGGTACGTGCAGGATTTAGCAGTTACATCGGTAGCAAGGGTGCTGATTTTATATTGCCAACTCACATTGTTGGCGCAATCGAAGCTAACGAGCCAGATGGCCGCATAGGTGCGGAAGAGGCTTGGGCCATGTACCCACATGACGAAGCATCTAGCGCCGTGATTACAAACGAAATGGCAGAAGCTATGCACATAGCACAACCACTTCTCAGTGAAGGTGACAGGATTGCTGCACGCATGGCATTCAAAGAGGCTTACACCAGAATCGTTGCACAAAATAAACTAAATGGCGTTGCGCCTAAATGGTTTGCTTCTCTAGGTCACAGCAAAGAAGGCCGCGAATTAGCAATAAAAGACGCAGTAGCCAAAGGCAGATTAACTCAAGATCACGCCACATCATTACTACCTTCACCTATCCCAAATTCAGTAATAAATGCGATTCAAGAAGTTAAGTTTTTAACCGCAAACGATGTGCAATTTTCTGACGAAGATAAAGCTAAAGCACGTAGAAAAATGGCTGAGATTAAAGCAATGCTGCAAGGCGGTGCGGCGTGAGCAAAATTTCATTGAAGCTTGCAAAAGAAGTTGAGGCGATGACGGCATGAGAGTTTTAAATTTATACGCAGGGCTTGGAGGAAACAGGAAGTTATGGGATGGCGCCCAGGTTACTGCTGTTGAAAATGATGAGAGAATCGCAAAGGTTTATAAGAGATTAAATCCAAATGACATTGTTGTTGTAGGTGATGCGCACCAATATCTTTTGGATCATGCAGATGAGTTTGATTTTATTTGGTCAAGCCCGCCATGCCAAACGCACAGCAAGATGAACAAGGCGACAAGACATAAAACAAGACGCTATCCAGATATGACGCTTTATCAAGAAATTATATTTTTAAAGCACTTTTTTAAAGGTAAATGGGTTGTTGAAAATGTAAATCCATACTACGAGCCGCTAATCGATCCTAAAAGACTGGGCCGACATATGTTTTGGTCAAACTTTGAGTTTAGCGAGTTTGATGTACCACGCCCTTCTAATTTCATTAATTTGGCAAATATGGCAGGCAAACAGGCTTTGATGGACTGGTTGGGAATTCATTACGAAGAAAACATTTATTACGGCTCAAATCACTGTCCTGCACAAATATTAAGAAATTGCGTACATCCATTATTAGGTGAGCATATTTTTAATGAAATGAGATTGATTGCATGACAGAAAAAACCTGCAATCAATTCATCAAAGAAATGAAAGAGGCTGGATTTAGTTTTACTTACCGAGCAACAAATGGCGTTCAGACATTTACAGGTGAAGTGAAAGCAAGTGGTGATAGTGAAGTGAAAGAAGTAAAGACGGTAGCTCAATCAAGAGCTGAGATTAAACAACTTTTTAAACAAGGAGAATAACCATGGAAATTAGAAAACAAGTAGGGTTCCCAATCATTGAATTTTGTGAAGTTTTCACGTTAGAAGATTCAATTGAGCAGTTAGGTTAATCATGAGCGAGCAACATTCCGACCCATTAGACCTAGGCGCAGACCTTGCGCAGCGTGAACGTGATGCTGGCGTTAATGCTGCAAGGTCAAGTATTAAGCCAATTGTACCTTCAAAAGTTTGCTTGCATTGCGGTGAGGAAACTTTAAACGGTGCGCGTTGGTGTGACGCTGACTGCCGCGATGATTACGTTGAAGAGCCGGCAAAGATTGGTTGGTAATGAGCTTAAACACAGATTTAATGTTTTCTAGTGAAACTGATATGTGGGAAACACCGCAATCATTTTTTGACAAGATTAATGCAGTTTTCAGATTTGAAACAGACGTATGCGCAACAGCAGAGAATGCAAAGTGCAAAAACTTCTTTTCACCTGAATCAAACGGCCTTGAAAAAACGTGGGGGGGGGTGTGCTGGATGAATCCACCTTACGGTAGAAACATCACTGGCAAGTGGGTAGAGAAAGCCTACAACAGCGCTAAGAAAAATGGCGCAACAGTAGTGTGTTTATTGCCAGCTAGAACAGATACAAAGTATTGGCATGACTACTGTGCAAAAGGTGAAATATTTTTTGTTAAAGGTCGCTTGAAATTTGGTGGTGCAAAAGATGCCGCACCTTTTCCAAGTGCAGTGGTTGTATTTAGGCCGCAGATTGAGGATGCATTCGCATGAACCTAGACCAAGCAATCAAAACACTAGAAGCCCATAACCAATGGCGTAGGGATTGCAGTGAGGTTAATCCGCACAAAATGCAAAACCCTAAAGACATTGGCATAGCCATTGATGTTGTTCTACGCGCTGCAAAAGAGCATCAAACACTATCAATGGTAATGAACCAGATTGCAGATAAGCCACGCAAGACCAAAGAGCAGAAATTGGCTAAGTCTTGTGTGATGTTTTTGGAGAGCATGACCTAATGGCTATCCAGAAATTCTTTTTGAACGCGAAAAACACTCAAGGCCTGATAGCGCTATTGCGCACACTTGATTTGAGCAAGTTGCACTTAATTCGTATTGAAGAGTATGACGAAAAAACGCGCCTTCAAGAAGAAAAATATCACGCAATGATTGGAGATATTGCAAAGCAGGCCAAGCACTTAAATCAAGCATTTGATGTTGATAGCTGGAAGCGTTTACTTGTTGCGCAATACCGCCAAGACAGCATTGATAACGATATTCCAAAGATAGCGGAATACTGGAAGCGCACCGAGTTTAGGTTAATACCTTCTCTGGACGGCAAGAGCTTAGTAACGCTAGGCGCTCAAACGCGAGATTTTCCTAAGTACGTGGCAGCAGGTTTTATTGAATGGCTTTATCACTATGGCGCAGAAAATGAAATTGAGTGGAGTGAGCCAGAGGAACGTTGGGATGAGAGGTATGCAGCATGAACATCTTACTAGACCCTAAATTCTTCAATTACCTAATTATGGCGCTTTATGTACTCAATAGCGCACGTTGGTTAATGCATGGCAACTATGCGGATGTAGCTTACTGGTTATCCGCTTTCGCTATCACAGCAACAGTAACTTTTGGATATGACCACTAATGAAAAAAACTAGAAACAAAAAATACAACCCGAACAAAATCAAAGTGAATGGCACAGCTTTTATAAACGTTATTTCAGACGCACAACCATTAGAAGCAGACCAAAGAACTGAATTAGGTGTTGGCTATTACTCTTCATTCGCATCGGTTAAAAAAGGCACTGGAACACCGGACCAGTTAGGAATGATTGCAGGCGCGATCAACATATCAATCGTATTGGCAGAGAGCGGAATAGGTAGCGAGTATTTAGATTTATTGATAGTCGCTAAAGATTCAATTTTCAGAACGATTCAACGCGCTAAGAACACTGGAAAGATTGGTTTCTATGGCCCTGATATGCACAAAATCAGCGAGGCGTTAGATGTTCACGATATGCACGTTGAGGTTGTATCAAAGAATGAAATGATTGATGCAGTTAACGAGGTTCGTAGGCGCATTAATGCCGGGCACTATGAAGGTGAAGTGCACAATGAATTGTTAGCCGCATGAAAGCAATCGAACGCCAACACTTGGGAAAAGTGGCCGCAATAGGCTGCATCATTTGCAGGATGCCAGCAGAAATTCACCATGTGCGCTCAGGAATGGGCATGGGCCAGCGAAATACCAATTTTAATGTTATTCCGCTATGCCATATACATCATCGTACTGGTGGGCATGGCGTGGCATTGCATGCAGGCAAGAAAACCTTTGAAGAGAAGTTTGGCACAGAGTTGGAATTATTAGAGAGAGTGAAAGGTTTGATAGCGTGATTATCGAATTACCTTACCCAAGCAAAGCATTAATGCCTAACCGTAAAAATGGTACGCATTGGAGCAAGACAAAAGGCGAGAAAGATGCGGCATTCAGTGAAGCGTTTTATCGCACAAAACTGGTAGCAGTTGGTGTGAAGTTTAAACCAGAGCCAATAGCACTAATCGTGACATTTATCCAAAGCGATAAACGCCATCGTGATTTAGATAACTTACTGGCTTGTATCAAGGCTAATTTGGATGGTGTGGCCAGAGCATTAAACATAGACGACAAACTATTTGAGCCAATCACTATCAAGCGCGGTTACAACAAAGAGCAGAGTGCAACGGTTATCGAATTGAAGCAGGAAAGGTTAGCAGCGTGAGTTGGCATAAAAAAGGGATCTCAGAGCGAACCTTAGAAATAAGAAAATCAATCGTTGCTGCTTCACAACAACCAATTGAGTTAGTAGAAATACAGAAGATGCATGGCCCTGATATGAAATATAACGCTTTCTATCAGCAGTATTACCTAATGAAGCTAGAGGGCGTAATGGAAGGGGTGGGCCTTAAAGCTAATGGAAGGTCAAGAAGTGTAGTTGTGAAGGCGCTTGTTAAAACCTACAAACCAGAACATTACGTTAGGCAAAAAGACCCAGCAAAGGCTAAGAAAGAGGAAATTAAGCGCGAAGGCAACATAACAAAGGTAACTGCAGGTAGTTATCACACTGGTCAGGGGAAGAAAGCATCGCCGCCTGTTTACATTGGATCAACGATGGGGATGTTTTAGATGAACAAACAGCTAGAAGCCATTTTCAACAATAAAACATCAAGCTGGACTGATTCAGAAGTCATTATCGTGAACGGTATTAAGTGCTGCTACACCGTGATTAAGAATCAAGGCTACTTAGTACATCTGCCTGGTGGTGCAAAGAAGTTTGCGCATGAAATGGTTTTTAGTGGTGACGAGGTAATTTTGCCTGATAGGTTAAGGAGTGAATAGCATGAAAAATTCAAGATACGGTGAATCGCATCACAAGCACAAGTTAACTTCAAATCAGGTAGATATGCTTAGGCATCTGCATGAAGTGTTTCAGTGGGGTTACAAGCGCCTATCAAAGCTTGCTAAAGTGAGTATTAGGACTGTGAGAGATATTCTTAGTTATAGAACGTGGTGCAATTAAATGGGTGCGTTGATGTTTGAGTGTAGAGAGTAGGGTGTTTTTATGGCTAAGTTAACCAAAAAGCAGGAGTTGTTTGTTAAAGAGTATCTCATTGACTTGAATGCTACTCAGGCGGCTATTCGTGCTGGATATAGTAAAAAGACAGCACAAGAGATAGGCGCACAAAACTTATCAAAACTTATGATAGCAGAAGCTATACAGGTTGAAATGGATAAAAGGGCAAAACGTATTGAAGTTAACTCTGATTATGTGCTAACTGGCATTACAAGGGTGATAGAACGTTGCGAACAAGCTGAGCCTGTGCGTGATAAAGATGGTAATGAAACAGGCGAGTATGTATTTAATGCATCTTCAGCGTTGAAAGGTTATGAATTACTTGGTAAGCATTTGAAGTTGTTTACTGACAAGATAGAAGTTGAAGTTAGCGAATCTCTAGCAGAGCGTTTAAGCAGAGCGAAGGATAAGGTAAAAGTTGAAGGCTAAGCAGGATGTAGATTTAGATATTATCAATCAAGCTGCATTAAGCCAGTTTGATCCTTTGTCATGGGCTAATTTTGCATGGGATTGGGGTTATGGTGAGTTAAAAGGTTTAACTGGCCCTAGAGAATGGCAAGCCGACATATTCACTGAAATAAAAAACCATCTTGCTAATCCAGAATCTCGCTATCAACCATTACAGATAGCTGTGTCATCAGGCCACGGTATAGGTAAATCAGCTGGCATGGGCATGATAAGCAATTGGGCGATGAGTTGTTTTGATGATGCGCGTATTGTTACAACAGCCAACACCGACACTCAGTTAAAAACAAAAACCGTTCCTGAAATAAGTAAATGGTTTCGATTGTCTATTACTTCACACTGGTTTGATGTGCAAGCCACTTCTATTAAAGCCAAAGACGATAAGCATAAAGATTCATGGCGGCAAGACTTTGTGCCGTGGTCAGAACATAACACTGAAGCTTTTGCAGGCTTGCACAACAAAAACAAAATCATTGTTGTTTTATTTGATGAAGCATCAAAGATACACGATAAGGTTTGGGAAGTTACTGAAGGCGCATTAACTGATGAAAACACAATTATTATTTGGATTGTATTTGGAAACCCCACATTAAATAGCGGTAGATTCAGAGAATGCTTTAGAAGGTATAGGCATCGCTGGATAACAAAACAAATTGATAGCCGTACAGTGCCAGGTACAAATAAACAAAAAATTGCACAGTGGGAACAAGACCATGGTGAAGACAGTGACTTCTTCAAAATCAGGGTGCGCGGTCAATTTCCATCGCAATCAGCTATGCAGTTCATAGGTGGTGAAGATGTTGATGCTGCGCGAGGCCGCGAGCTGCGCAAAGATCAATATGATTTTGCACCGATTATTTTAACTTGTGATCCTGCTTGGTCAGGTGATGATGAATTGGTTATCGCTAAAAGACAAGGCTTGCGTTTTGAGGTGCTTAAAACAATTCCTAAAAACGATAATGATATGCACGTAGCTAATTTACTTATGCGATTAGAGGATGAACACCAAGCTGATGCAGTGTTTGTAGATGGCGGTTATGGTACAGGCATTATATCTGGCGGCAGAACTTTAGGCCGTGATTGGCATATTGTATGGTTTGGTGCTGCATCTAGTGACCCAGGTTATTTAAACAAGCGTGCAGAAATGTGGAAACTTACAAGGGATTGGCTGAAATCAGGCGGTGCAATTGATAAAAACGATGATGAGCTTTATCAAGACTTGATTGGACCTGAAACCGTTCCTAGAATGGATGGCAAAATTCAGCTTGAATCAAAAAAAGATATGAAAGACCGTGGCTTACCTTCGCCTAATCGTGGTGATGCTTTGGCATTATCGTTTGCTATGCCGGTCGTTAAAAAACCACGTAGCGCGATAGAGAAGTTTGCGCATGGTGCAGTCAATAATAGCAACAGAGAGTATGACCCACTATCCAATTATTAGGGTGCGTTTGCATTTCCTAGTCAGCCATAAAATCCATACATAACGTCATAGGAGTTTCGTCATGTGTGGATTAGGAAGTAAACCAAAAATACCAGCAGCACCACCGCCAATCGTGCCACCTCAAGCAGAGAAAGCACCAGAGCAAGAAACATTCAAGCGTAAGAATATTGCCAGTTCGCGCTCATCAACTAATTCTGGTAACTCAGGCACTATTTTAACTGGCTCAGGCGGTGATATGGTGCCACAAGGCCAACTAGGCGCTAGCACCTTGCTAGGTGGTTAATCATGGCTTACAAATGGGATCAGAACGGATTGATTGCCGCTGATGGTTTACCAAATGGCGCTAAGGTTGACGTTAATCAATATCAAGGCTTGATGCAACAATTCCAAGCAAATCAAAAGCAACGCATGAGCAATTACATGTACGCATCCATGTCACCAGATGTGCGTTTATCCGATTCAATCAGCAAGTTCGTTTATAAAAATGGCAAGGTTCAAGGCTTTATTCCAGAGATAGAGCGCAAGAAAGTTGGATATTCAAACGAGTATGAAGATGTAATCGCTAGGGATGGTGGTGTAGTGAATCAGCCAGGTGCAGAGCGCGGTTATTACATCGATGTAGGCGGCATTGTTTTTGATGATGCAAGCAAATCTGGTGATGTAGTTGATGGTTCAGAGGTCATTTTCAGCACAGATCAAGGCGCACCACTTGCTGAGTTTAGGAATGGCACGCGCACTGAAGGTTATATGCGTCTAGCCACACAACAAGCCAAGACTGCCGACAAGCTAAGGCTAGGCAATGAATCAGGCACTACATCAGGAAGCATTCGCCAAAACGCACAAAGAAGGACATTGCTATAATGGAAGAAAATAAAAGAGAGCGATACCTCAAGCGCAAGCAGGCTTTGTGGAATGAGCGAAGCAGTTACTTAACCCATTGGCGCGAGATTAGCGATCACATCATGCCTCGCACTGGCCGATTCTTTGAATCAGACCGTAACAATGGTAAGAAGAAACATAACAACATCATCAACTCAAAAGCAACTCGCGCATTAAATACGCTTGCTTCAGGCATGATGGCAGGCATGACTTCACCAGCTAGGCCGTGGTTTAGATTGGCCACGCCTGATACTGACTTAATGGAGTTTGAACCTGTTCGCACTTGGCTTGATAAGACTTCAAAAATCATGCGTGAGATATTCGCACGTTCAAATACCTATAACTCATTGCATCAAATGTACCTTGAGCTTGGCGCTTACGGTACGGCCTTTAGCTTTGTTGCACCTAACTTTGATGATGTATTGCGCCATTTCCCGATGACGGTAGGCGAGTATGCATTGGCGATTGATTCAAACCAGCAAGTAAAAACGGTTTATCGTGAGTTGCCAATGACTGTTAGCCAAGTGATTCAGGAATTTGGCAAAGAGAATGTCAGTGCCAGCGTGATTAATAAATATGATGCAGGCAATTTAGATCAATGGTTGACGGTCATTCATGTGGTTGAACCACGCTATGATCGTGAGTACGGCAAGAAAGATGCAAAGAATAAAGCATTCAAGTCTATCTATTTTGAAGCAGCGGCAGATGGTGGCAAAGTGCTACGTGAATCAGGCTTTGATGAATTCCCTGGCTTAGCACCTCGTTGGATGGTATTGCAAGGGGATGTGTATGGTAGTTCACCAGGCATGGAAGCATTGGGTGATGTGAAGTCATTGCAGCATAAAGAGCTTCGTAATGCGCAGTGTATTGACTATCAGACTAAGCCGCCGATTCAGATACCAATCAACATGAAAGGCCAAGAGGTTAATAGCTTACCTGGCGGTGTTGCTTATTACGATTCAAGTTCACAGAATGGCGGCATCAAAACACAGTTTGAAGTCAATCTAAACCAATCATTCTTAATGCAGGACATTGACCGGACAGAGCGCAGAATAGATCAAGCGTTCTATGCTGACTTGTTCTTAATGCTTGCCAACGATAATCGTTCTGGCATTACGGCAACCGAAGTAGCAGAGCGCCACGAAGAAAAAATGCTCATGGTAGGGCCAGTGTTAGAGCGTTTGCATAATGAAATGCTTAACCCACTCATTGACATTACTTTCTCTCGCATGGTGCAAGCAGGCATATTGCCACCTGCGCCACCAGAGCTATCAGGCCAAAACCTGCAAGTTGACTTTGTTTCTACATTAGCACAGGCTCAGCAATTAGTCGGCTTAGGTTCGCTTGACCGCTACGCAATGACAATAGGCTCAATTGCGCAAATGAAACCAGATGTGCTTGATAAGTTTGATGCTGACCAGTTTGCCGATGTATATGCACAGCGATTAGGTGTTGATCCAAGCGTATTGGTTGCCGATGATAAGGTGGCAATCATTCGCAAAAGCAGGCAAGAGCAGATGGCACAACAGCAACAAATGGCAATGATGCAACCGATGGCTGATGCTGCCGCAAAGATTGGAAGCATTGAAACTGAAGCAGGTAACAGCAACGCTTTAGCAGATGTGATGCAAGGCCTTACTGGCTATACAACATAACGAGGAGTAATAAAATGTCTTTATCAACTAATTTAACAGCGACAGGTGACATTTCTACTGTTCACTCTGAGCTGATTGGCTTTTATGTGAATAGCACAACATCAGGCACGATTGTTCTCAAGAGTGGTGGTGCAAGCGGTACGGCATTAGGTGGCACAATTACACCAGCCGTTGGCTTTCATCAATTCCCTTCCAATGGGGTTAATGGCTTGCATGCCACTATCGGTGGCACATTAAACGTCACCTTTTTCTATCGAAAACTCGTTTAGTTAAACCACGTAAGAATCAAGCTCACTTCGGTGGGCTTTTTTTTCGCCTATTAGGGGTGCGTTTATCTTTTTGAAACGGTTTTATCCTTTAGTCATGAGTAAAGACTACGACCCATTAAGCGGATCAATCGAAGCCGAACAGAGCAAAGAGCAGGCAAATAAACGAGCTAAACAGCTTGAAGATTTGCGCTTTGTGCTTGGTGATGCGCGAGGCCGCAGGGTGATTAACAGATTGCTTGAAAAAACTGGCGTATATCGCAATCCGTTCACTGGCAATAGTGAAACCTATTTTCGGTGCGGTGAAATGAATATTGGTCAGTTTTTAGTCGCTGAAGTGCAATCAGTATCACCAGATAGTTATATGAATTTACTAAAGGAGTTTAACCAAAATGGCAACTGAAACAACAGCAATGGCTACAGATGACACTAACGCCACTGCCAACGCAGAAGCTACTACCTTGCAGGCCACAGAAGCACAAGCTGATACCTCTAATGCAACTACCGATACGCAAACAGAGGATTCAAAAGGTGAAGATTCAACGGCTGAGAACCAGCCAAATGATGTTGATTACAACTTTACCTTACCTGACGGCTTTACCGCGAATGAGGAACTGGCTGGTGAATTAAAGGTACTTGCGAAAGAGAACGGTTTAAGCCAAGAGGCTGCGCAGAAATTCGCTGATTTGGGCGTAAAGATGCAACAGCAACAGGCTGACGCTTGGCAATCTCAAGTGGATCAATGGGCAGAGCAAGTGAAGGCAGATAAAGAGCTTGGCGGTGAAAAGTTTGATGAAAACATTTCATTAGCTAAACAGGCGCTTGACAAGTTTGGCGGTCAAGAGCTGAAAGATTTACTGCAATCAACAGGCTTTGGCAACCACCCTGCGATTGTAAAAGCCTTTTACAACATTGGTAAGTCGGTAAGCAATGACACGCTAGTGGTAAGCAATGGCACATCCAAAGGATCTGACAAATCTACCGCCAGCATTATGTTCCCCAATATGAATTAACAGAGAGGTAAATATCATGGCTGCATTAAGCACAATTCACCCTACGCTTCTTGATGTTGCAAAGCGTCTTGATCCTGATGACAAAATTGCAAAAATCGTAGAAATCTTAAACGAACAAAACCCGATCATTGAAGATATGGTTTGGCTAGAAGGTAACTTGCCTACTGGTCACCGCACCACTGTTCGTACTGGTTTGCCTGAGCCTACATGGCGCAAACTGTACGGTGGTGTTCAACCAACTAAATCACGTACAGCACAAATTACTGATGCTTGCGGCATGTTGGAAGCTTACGCTGAAGTAGATAAAGCATTAGCTGATTTGAACGGCAATACAGCGGCATTCCGTATGTCAGAAGATTTGGCACACATTGAAGGTATGAACCAAGAATTTGCATCTACCTTATTCTACGGTACTGCTGATGCGCCTGAAGAGTTTATTGGCTTTGCGCCACGCTTCAATGACCAATCTGCAGCAAATGGTGAAAACATCATCACATCTGCTGATACACCAGACAACACAGACAACTCAAGCATTTGGCTAATCGGCTGGGGTGCTAACACGGTTCACGGCATTTACCCAAAAGGTTCAAAAGGTGGCTTGCAAATGAACGACAAAGGCCAAGTCACCATTGAAAACGTGGATGGTTCTGGTGGTCGTATGGAAGCATACCGCTCTCACTATCGTTGGGATTGCGGCCTATCAGTGCGTGACTGGCGTTATGTAGTGCGTATCAACTATGACGCAGAAGATTTAACCAAAAACGCAAGTGCTGGTCCTGATTTGATTGATTTGCTTTCACAAGCAACTGAGTTGATTCCATCACTTTCATCATGCCGCCCAGTGTTCTACGGCAACCGTAAAGCATTGAGCTTCTTGAAGCGTCAAATTGCAAACAAAGTGGCTTCTTCTACATTGACGATGGAAACCGTAGGCGGTAAGCATGTAACGATGTTTGAGGGCGTTCCATTCAAGCGCGTTGATGCAATCACCAACACTGAATCAGGCGTTTAATTTAAGGGGAATAACATGATTTTAGACAAACGTACAGAATTTGCAGATGCAGTCAATTTAAATACTGGCGCTGCTGGCACGTATTTGATTGGTAGCCAAATTGACATTAGCGAAGCGCGTGATATTGGTAACGGTTCACCGCTTTACTTAGTGGCAACAGTAGCAACAGGCATTGAAGTTGCGGCATCAACAGGCACAGTGGCATTCAAACTGGCTTCTGATGATTCAGCATCAATTAGCACAACTACTTCAACCGTGCATTTCACCTCACCTGAGTTTGCAACTAGCACAACATCAGACACCACTACTTTAGCGGCTGGCACAGTGCTGTTTGCAGTAGCTTTACCAATGGAGGGCAATGCTTACGAACGTTATTTAGGCATTCTTCAAGTCACTGGCACAACTGCTATTTCAGCAGGTGCAATCAATGCGTTCCTAACCACTGATGTTCAAAAGTGGAAAGCTTACGCTGACGCGATTTAAGGAGTAGATGATGCCTAAAAAAGTAGAAGCATTAGCATTAGGTTTTTGTGATGGCAAACGAAGACGCAAAGGCGATGTGTTTGTAATTGCTGACAACGTAAAAGTTGGTAAGTGGATGAAGGTGCTAAAAGATGTGCCTTCAGAAGCCTCACAGCAAGCTGATAACGGTGAGAAAGATGCATTGATCGAGAAAGCGAAAGCTTTGGGTATCGCTGCAACTAAAAACTGGGGCGTTGATAAGCTAAATGGCGCTATCTCAGAAGCAGAAGCGGCATTGGCAGAAGCCTCACAGCAAGCGTAATAACCGTGAGAAGGGCTTTCATTAGCCCTTCTTACAAGGTGATTTCAGGCGAGATTGCCTTGTAAGAATTGAAAGGATTGTCATGGCTTCAGTCGTTGATATTGTAAATCTTGCGTTAGCTAGGCTTGGCGACTCTGCCACAGTCACCAGCATAGACCCACCAGAAGGTTCAGCACAGGCAGAGCAAGCCAAGCGTTTTTATCCGATTGCGCGTGATAACTTGCTTGAATTGCATGCTTGGAACTTTGCCACTAAACGTATTAGCTTGGCGGCAACCAGTGATGTAGCACCTGATGCATGGGCGTTCACCTATGCAGTGCCATCAAACTATATTCGTGCGCTTGCCGTTTATCCAGAGCAAACCAATAGCGAAGCAGATCAGCAACCGTTCATCATTGAAACAAATGAGCTTGGTCAGTTGGTTTTATACACCAATGTCGAGAATGCTACGCTCAAATACATTTCATTGATTACTGATACCACTAAATTCACACCGCTGTTTATCAATACATTGTCATTTATGCTGGCAAGCTTTTTGGCAGGCTCACTGATTAAAGGCGATACAGGCATGAAGATTGCCGATGCCATGTATAACAAGGCCATGCAGATGCTTAATGTTGCGGCTGGAAAAGATGCGGCAGCACGCAACTACGATGCGCAAAAAACGCATGTGCCTGGTTGGATTCAAGACTATGGCGTATCAGATCAGCGCAGTGTTTATGACGCTGATGGTCGCATTCTCAGGGGTTAGTAATGCCATCAACCAAAACCATCCAGCGTAGCTTCGTAGGCGGCGAAATAGCGCCTGAATTATTTGGTCGTATTGACTTAGATAAGTATCAATCAGGCTTAGCAGAGTGCTTAAATTTTGTGATATTACCGCATGGTCCAGCACAGAATCGCGCCGGGTTTAGCTACATTCTGCAAACTAAGCATCAAGACAAAAAAGCCAATCTTATTGAGTTTGCCTTCAGTACAGAGCAAACCTACATATTAGAGTTTGGCGATCAATACATTCGATTTCATACCAATGGCGGTACGCTACTTAAAACTGGTCTAAATATCAGTGCAATTACGCAAGCAACCGAAGGGGTATTGACCTATTCAGGCACAGACCCTGCTAATGGCACATGGTTTTATTTATCTGGTATTACAGGCATGGCTGAATTGAATGGTCGCTATGTGGTGGTTTCAGACGTTAATGCAGGCACGAACACCTTTAAACTTAAAGATTTACGTGGCAATTACATTGACACCACTGGCATGACTGCCTATGTATCAGGCGGCACAATCGCTGAGGTATATGAGATTTCCTCACCTTACCTTGAAGCTGACTTGTTCAATATTCATTATGTGCAATCGGCTGATACTTTAACTTTAGTGCATCCTAGCTATCCACCTGCTGAGTTGGATAGAACCACATCCACCACATTTACGTTAACAAACATTAGTTTTATTCCTAGCATTAGCGCACCAACTGGCGTGACGGCAACAGCGACCACAGGCTCAGGTAGTGTGGTTTATAACTACGTGGTAACGGCTATCTCAGACGAGGCACTAGAGGAATCAGTGGCATCAACAGCTGATGATATAACCAATAACCTTGCAACCGCAGGCAACAAAAATACAATCACATGGACTGCGGTCACTGGTGCGATTCGATACAACGTTTACAAAGAGAAGAATGGTCTATTTGGATATATTGGTCAAGCATCTGGCACGGCGTTTGTAGATGACAATATCATTGCTGATGTAACACGGACACCACCTGAAGCAGAAAACCCATTTAGCGGTGCAAATAACTATCCTGGCGCAGTATCTTACTTTGAACAACGCAGGTGCTTTGGCGGTACTAATAACAAGCCACAGAATCTATGGATGACACGCTCAGCGACAGAATCCAATCTTAACTATTCAATTCCAACACAAGATGATGATGCGATTTCATTGCGCATTGTTTCACGTGAAGTGCAGCGTATTAGAAATATCGTGCCGTTAACTGAGTTGCTTATTCTTACCAGTGGCGGTGAATGGAAGATTAGCACGCAGAACAGTGATGTATTAACGCCTTCATCAGTGACGGTCAGGCCACAGTCTTATAACGGCTGTACTGATGTGCAGCCAGTGGTCGTGAATAACAGTGGTATTTATGTTCGCGCTCAGTCAGGTCGCTTGCATGATTTGGCTTACAACTTTGAAGTGAGTGGCTTTAAATCAAACGATTTATCTATGATTACACCACATTTGTTTGATGGCTTCACCATTGTTGATATGACCATTACCAGAACGCCAGTGCCTATTGTGTGGGTAGTGCGTAATGATGGTAAGTTGCTAGGACTTACGTATATGCCAGACCAAAAAGTAATTGCATGGCATCAACATGAAACGGATGGATTGTTTGAATCCATTGCAGCAGTCAATGAATCTGGCCGTGATGTTCTGTATGTGACTGTTAAGCGAACCGTAGATGATGAAGTGGTGCGCTATATTGAGCGCTTATCTGACCGACTAATAGATACGCTTGAAGAAAGCTTTATCGTTGATTCAGGGCTGACATATAGCGGCACAGCGGCTACGGTGATTAAGGGATTGCATCATCTTGAAGGTAAAACCGTAGTGGCGTTATCAAATGGTGCGGTAGTTAAAGATTTAACAGTAGTGAATGGGCAGATCACCTTGCCACAATCAGCCACATTGGTCCATGTTGGACTGCCTATTACCTCACGCATTAAAACATTACCAGTGACCGTTGATGTTAAAGGTATTGCTGCGTTCGGTCAAAGTTATATAAAGAACATCAACAAAACTACATTGCGCGTCTATCGCACCAGTGGCGTAATGGCAGGTTATGACACCGATAATCTAGTGCAATTCAAGCAAAGAACGATTGAGCCTTATGGTTCACCGCCAAACTGGATCACCGATGAAATTGATATTGCTATCAAGCCTGATTGGAATAGTAGCGGCCAAGTAGTGATTCAGCAAACAGACCCTTTGCCAGTGACGGTATTGAGCATGGTGATGGAAGTGGCGCTAGGTGGTTAAAGATTCGGCAAAGGTTGAGCTTAGAGCGCCTACGCAAGCTGATGTTGATTTACTCATTGCCAATATTCGCCATGATGATAAGCAAGAGCTTGATGCTTCACATGGTGACTATCAAAAAGCGATTCAGCTTTCTTACGATAAATCAAAATACAAGTGGGCCATCTATGCAGGCGGTGAATTTGTGTGCCTATTTGGGATGCATCCACTAGGTTTACTCAGTGATACCGCATTGATATGGATGCTTGGCACAGACCAGATTGAGAAAAACAAGGGTGCGTTTATACGCCATAGCCAAGAGTATATTAAAGCCATGTTAAGTGTATCGCCTGTGTTAACCAATTGGTGTGATGTGCGGAATAAGAAAACCGTTAGATGGTTAAAACTCATGGGCTTTACCTTTTTTGAAGCCGAACCTTACGGTGTAAAAGGCTATCCGTTTTATAGATTTGAATTAAGGGGTTAGTATGTGCGGAATTCCAGCGGCATTAGCAACCGCGCCATCATGGTTAGGCACAGCATCCACAGTTGCATCTATCGCAGGCGTTGGATTGCAGGCATTTAGTGCATTTCAATCAAGCCAAGCGGCTAAAGAATCCTATGATTATCAATCTACAGTAGCGCGTAATAATGCCATTACTGCTGAATATCAAGCGCAAGACGCTATCAAACGTGGTCAAGTAGCAGAAGAACAGCAAAGACGCAAAACAGCCATGATGAAAGGCAGTCAAACCGCTAGATTAGCGGCTAATGGCCTTGATATTTCAGAAGGTTCGGCCCTACAAATTCTATCTGATACTGATTGGATGGGGGAGCAGGATGCTTTAACTGTACGTGATAACGCAAACAGAGAAGCTAGTGGCTATCGTCAGCAAGGGCAAAACTACAATTCAAACTCAGATTTGCTAGCGGCTCGATCACAAGCAGAAAGCCCATTAATGGCAGCAGGTTCAACATTGTTGAATGGCGCAGGTACGGTTGCTGATAAGTGGTACAAGATGAGCGATAGTAAACCTAAGGGCGATACTACTAAGACAACCAGCGGCAATAAGTTGTGGAGTACGCCTTAATGCCTAACGTTCCTACCTATGATAACAATGTTCAACAAACAAGAGCATTAGATGGCACAAAGCAATCTTCAATTGCCTCACCTGAGTTGTTTGCTGGAATTAGTGGGGCAAACAATACATCAGCACTAGGCAAAGCGCTTAATAGTGTTGGTGATTTGTTTGATAAAAGACAAGATGAAATAGACACAGCAACAGCTTTAAATGCCGAGGTATCGACACGCGAAGCTTATATGCAGTTTCAGGCTGAGGCTAGAAAGCGCAGGGGATTGGCGGCTGATGGCTTAGCTAAAGATGCCGAGAAGTGGTGGGATGATCAAGCTAGATTAGTCACTGAAAAAATGACACCTAATCAGCAACGGTTATTTAAAAGCCGTATGCAAGGCACAAGACTTTCAACCTTAGATTCGCTATCACAATACCAAGATGGTCAAGTCCGTGCGGCTAAACAAGAGGGCGCATTGGCTTCGATTGATTCCTCTATCAAACTAGCGCTTGATGATCCAAATAATGCAGGTCTTGCATCAGAAGCCATGCGCACTATTCAAATTACCGTCAGCAAATTAGCGGCAGAGAATGGCGATGCCCCTGAAAAAGCACAGATGGATATGCTGAAATACACCAGCCAATACCATTCAGGCGTGTTGCAAAACATGATTGATGGCAATCCAGAACGAGCGCGTGAGTACATGAATAAATATGGCGCGCAGATGCTACCGGCTGCGCGTGGGCAGTTTGATAAAAGCCTTGAAGTGGCTGAGCGAAACGTCAAAGTGTTTGGTGAAGTATCAACGGCAATGGGTACCGCTAAAACAGAATCAGAAGCATTGGCAATGGTGCGCGAGAAGTTTGCAACTGATGCAGATGGTATGAAGCTCGCAGTGCTGGAAGTTAAAACGCGCTACAAAGAGCAAGAAGACGCAATGCAACAATCGCAAAAACAGGCTTATGACAGAGTTTGGAAAATTGCAATTGATGATGGTAAAGGCCGTAGAGGGGTTGATGCACAAACATGGTCCATGCTCACACCTCAGCAACGTGATTCTATTGATGACGAACTCTATCAACGCGCAGAACGTGGAAGAGTGGCGCAGGATAGGGCAGAAACTAAACGCGAAAAACAAGACAACATTGCGGCATGGGAAAACTACTATGCCATTCGTCAGCAAGCTAGAGATAACCCTCAAGCATTCATGAATCGCAATTTGCGTGAAGATTTTAGGTTGATTCCAAAAGAGAAGCGCGAAGAATTAATTGATTTGCAGGCTAAGAAGCCAGATGAATTAAAAGATGTGACTACGCTTGATGGGCAAATCAGTTTAACTGTTGGCGCACTAGGTATTGAAAAAACCGATAAATACAAATTTGAAAGCGTTGTACGTGATGCCGTTCTTTCTGAGCAGAAGAAGCAAGGAAAGCCATTAACTCAAGAGGCAAGGCAAAAGATTATTGACCGTATGGTTATTGATGGTGAAGTGCCAGGTGGGGCATGGTACAGCAACGATAAAGAAGGTCGTGCTTACGAGTTTTACGGCACGCCTGATGCTAATAAGTTTATCCCTAGCGATGATGCTATCAAACAGCGCTTTGAAAAGAATAAAGGCCGCGCACCAACATCAGAAGAATTGAAAGCAATTAAAGAAAATTTAGCAAATAAGGGGTAAAACGTGGCATTAGATGATTTAGATTCTGCAATCAACATAGCCACAGGGGAAGTTACCAAAAACGATGACCCATTATCACGGCTAGATTCTGCGATTAATAACGTAGTCACCACGCAGAAAAAGCGTGCGGCAACCGTCACAGGGATTGCAACCAAATTCAATCCAGACCAAATAGCACAATCCAGAGCATTAGGCCGTCAAGTTGGCTTGCCTGATGATATTGCAGAGCGTAATCCTGATGAGGTAAGACGTAAATTCATTACGCAAAAGGTATCTAAGCTTTACGACACTTCGCCAGTATTAGGCCGCAAGCTTTCTGATCCAGCCTTTGCAAAACTAAGCCATGATATTACTGATGAACTAGCAGGCCAAGAGAGTGCAATCAAGCAGCTAGCATTAACTAAGCAAGGTTTTCGTGAAGCCTCTGAGTTAAGCCGTGCCATGAGTGACCAGCAGTTTAGTAACATCATTGAGCGCGGCAGAGATAGAGTAGTTGAGCGAGGCATTGGTGATGTGGTGGGCAGTTTTGGTCGTTCTATTGCGGCAGGTTCTACAGGCAGAATCGGGCAAGGCGTTTATGGCGCATTGGCTTCACCGTTTGGGGTATTAGCACCGTTGCTAGAGCCATTAGTTGGCACAGTATTACCAGCTAACCCATTGCGTGTTGCTGAGCAAGGCTTACTCAATTTATCTAAGCAACAATCAAATGTTGCTGATGCGATTGCTGGTGATAGAAGTGAGCAAAGTTTTGTAGAAGGTGCTGTCAATAGTGGTTTTGAATCACTCGGCATGAACTTACCGCCATTATTAGCAGGCGTGATAAGTAACAATCCATCATTGGCATTAAATGCGATGGTAGGCATTGCAGGCGGTCAAGAGTATGCAAAGGCGCGTGAGCAAGGCTTAGATGCAAATCAGGCATTAGTTTATGCAGGTTCGCAAGCGGCAGTTGAGTGGGCGACTGAGAAAATTCCAGTTGATACTCTGTTTAAAGGGTTACGTGGTGAAGATGGGCTATTAAAAACAGTGTTGATTAGCAACGTTCAAGAGCAAATCGGTGAACAAGCAGCAACTGTATTGCAAGACTTAAATGAGTGGGCTGTATTAAACAAAGACAAGCCGTTTAGCGAGTATCTAGCTGAGCGCCCAGATGCGGCGCTACAAACTGCCATTGCTACCCTAGTCGGCACAACAGGGCAGGTAGCGATTGCAAAATCTATTGAAGTGGCTGGCAACTACGTTTCAACCGAACAAGAGAAGCTGCAGTATCAAAGCGAGGCCGCCAATAGCTCAATGGAAGCCTTTGCTAATATTCAGCAACTAGCAGAACAATCAAAACTCAAGCAACGTTCAGCACAAGACTTCGCCACGTTCTTACAAGAGGCAGGTGGTGAGAATGGTTTAGATGAAGTTTACATTGATGCGCGTACTTTTGTAGAAGAAGCGGAAAAGCAAGGCGTTGATTTAAACACTTTGATGCAATCATCACCAGTGATTAACCAGCAATTGCAAGAGGCCATCGCACAAGGTGTTGACTTGGTTATCCCAGTGGGTGAGTTTGGTGCTTCGATTGCTGGCACTGAATTTGGTGGTGCGATACTCCAACACTTACGCGCAGATGAAAACGGCATTAGTGCATTTGAAGCACAAACGCAATTAGATGGTGCAGTCGAAGAATTGCAACGTCAGGCTGAGCAAGTAGCTCAACAATACCAAGACAATGAAGCATGGACACAATCGATTGCTGAGGTAAGCGATAACCTATTGGGCCAATTAAACGCAGTGGGTAGATTCACACCGCAAAACAATCAAGCCTATGTCAATGGTTTGGTTGCACCGTGGTATTCAACACTAGCAAGCAATTTAGGCATCACGCCTGCTGAAGCCTACGCACGCTATCCATTGCAAGTAAGTGGAAATGTAACGGCTAACGGCTTTGAGCAGAATGATATAGTCGGCAAGAATGAAGCATTGAGCAGTTTATCTAAGCTATCACAAGTGGTTTACGATGAAACCTACACGCCACAAGATGCTTATGATGCATTGTATGAAGCGGCTAATCCTAAACAAAAAACGGTTTTACGCGCCTTATCAAAAGAGCAGATGCTAGGGTTTGAATATCCACATCAGGCGCTAGATGAATTAAGGCGCAATCCTGAAGCTTATCAAACATCACCAGCGTTTAAAGGCATATTAACTAAGGTAGGGAATAATCAGTTTAATCAAAGCTCTTATAAACTAAAAGATGTCATTAAGTCTTGGGATAGTGCAGAAATCAAAAGCTTTGTTTCTGAGAATAACGGAATAATTAACGTATCTAAAATAGTAGTTCCTGAAAACAATCGCGGCAATGGGATTGGCAGTAAAGCTATTCAAGAGCTTGTTGATTACGCAGATTCAACAAATCAACGCATAACACTTTCACCATCTGAAGATTTTGGTGGTAATAAAAATAAACTGATTAAGTTTTATAAAAAATTTGGTTTTGTTGAGAACAAAGGCAAAAACAAAGATTTTGAAATAAGCGAATTAATGTATCGTGACCCGAACGATGCAAATATTCTTAATCAGTCTGAATCACAAGTTGATACGCCTGAGTTTAAGGCTTGGTTTGGTGATAGTAAGGTAATTGACGCTGATGGTAAGCCTTTGGTTGTTTATCATGGTACTGGTGAAAGCTTTGGTACTTTTCAACAAAGTAGAAATGGTTTGTATTTTTTCTCGACTGATGAAAATTTCGCAGCAGGATTTGGTATTTCATCAGCAAGTAATATTGATTACAGTCCGAATGAAGAAGCTGGCGGTGCAAATATAATTCCTGCTTTTGTAAGCATAAAAAAGCCGTGGGATTTTAGAAATAAAAAGGATGTTGATTTACTTCTGAATGCCTTGCCAGAAGGATTCCGTAACGATGCTGAATTTATGTCAGCAGTTGAATCTGGTGATTGGACAATTATAGAAGATAACGATATTGCTTTGCCGTTGTTGAAGCGTAATGGATATGATGGAATTGTCGTAACAGAAGGTGGCAACACGCTTAATTACGCAGTTTTCTCGCCAAACCAAATCAAATCCGCAATCGGCAACCGTGGCACATTTGACCCTAACGATGCGAATATTTTAAATCAACAAGCACGCGGCCAAATCTCATTTAGCAACGACATTACGCAAGGCGCAAACATTACCCTGCTTAAAAATGCCGATGCTTCAACCTTTATACATGAGCTTGGACACTTTTTCTTAGAAGTTTATTCAGACGTAGCCAGCAAGCCAGATGCCCCTCAAGTGATTGTAGATGATATGAACCAGTTATTTAATTGGTTTGGCATTGAATCTACTGAGCAACCGGCAATTGATGTATGGCGCAACATGACCATAGACCAAAAGCGTTTCTATCATGAAAAGCTAGCGCGAGGCTTTGAGCAGTACGCCATGGAAGGCGCTGCGCCTACGATTGAATTAAGCCGAGTGTTTGCTAAGTTACGTTCATTCATGTTGTCTGCTTACAAGTCACTTAAAAACTTCTTTGAGCGTAGCGGTGACCCATCGTTAACACCTGAAGTGCGCCAAGTGTTTGACCGTATGCTTGCTAGTGATGATGCCATCAATAAAGCTGAGGCAGTGCGTGGCATGATGCCGATGTTTGCTTCAATGGAAGAAGCAGGCATGAGCGTAGATGAATATGCTGAGTACCTGCAAAACCAGCAAGATGCTACCGATGAGGCTAAAACACAATTAACAGCACGCTCATTGCGTGATATGAAGTGGCTGCAAGGTGCGCGTAGCCGAGTATTGCGTGATTTACAACGTCAGGCCGATGCTGAGCGCAGAGCTGTTCGCATGGCGGTTAGGCGTGAAGTAATGACGCAACCTGTCTATCAAGCCTATTCATGGCTAAAACAAATACCTGATGAAACCAAAGCACAGCAAGCCGAGAAGGTTAAAGCGACCAAAGGCGTTGATGTTGAAAAAGATAGTTTATATACAGCGATTGCTAAACTTGGCGGCTTGAATCGTGAGCTTGCGGCTTCTGAATGGGGAATTGACCCTAAAGATAAATTCGATTCAGGCGTATTCGGTAAGCCTGTATTGCGTAAAGAAGGTGGGTTGTCACCTGATGCGATGGCTGAAGCATTGGCGCAATATGAATATCTAACCTTAGATGAAAATGGCAAATGGGATTTACGCGAGTTTGAAGATAAGTTTTTTGAAGAGGCAAAAGGCGAGCGCCAATACAGTTTATTTGCAGAAGGTGAGCAATACCGTAAGTGGCAGGAATCCATCTATGATGAACAAGAGCGCGTCAGACTTGATGCATTTGGTAAAGGTAAGTTAGACCTGAACAGCATGAAGGCGATGTATGGCGAAGATGGTGATTGGCGCAATCTTGGCATAGGTCGTACTGGCATGGTGATGCAAACAGGCAATCCACCTGATGCGGTCGCGGAACTATTCGGCTTTAACAGTGGCGATCATTTAGTGAAATCATTACTAGCGGCTGAGAATCCTAAAGCATTGGTAGATAGATTAACGAATGAGCGCATGCTGGCTGAGTTTGGTGATTTGGTTGATGCTAAGAAAATGAATGAAGCGGCTGATAAGGCCGTGCATAACGAAGTGCGTGCAAGAGTATTAGCAACTGAGCTATCTGCGCAGAATAAAGCACTAGGCAATCGCAGAATATTAGAGGCGGCCGCTAAAGAGTATGCCAATCGTCAAATTGCTGGCACATTAGTGCGTGATTTGAAGTCATCTAAATTCACCAGGGCCGAGTCTAAATCGGCAAAAATGGCAGATAAAGCAACGCGCAAAGGTGATACGCAAACTGCGGTGCAAGCTAAGCGCGATCAGTTATTGAATAACCGTGCAGCAAAGGCCACACTAGATGCGAATGATAAGGTAGAGGCTACGCTTAAATACCTTAAGAAGTTTGATAGCGAGGGCGTGCGCAAGAACCTTGATATTGAATATATCGAGCAGATTGATGACATATTAATGAGGTTTGATTTACGCTCAGGCCAATCGTTACGTGCGATCAATAAACGAAAATCGTTAGTGCAATGGGTAGAGAGCCAAAAAGAAATTGGCTTATCACCAGTGATTGATGAAGATTTGCTGAATGAAGCAAGGCGCACCAGTTATAAAGACCTGCCGTTTGAGCAATTCATGGCGCTGGCTGATTCTATCCGCAACATTGAACACTTAGGCCGATTAAAGAAAACACTGCTAACGGCTAAAGACAAGCGTGAGTTTGCTGAGCGCATGGCAGAAGCGCGAGAATCAATCAATAATAATGGCAATCGCATTGTGCCAGAGCGTGCAACACCGAATGACTTCATTGGTAAAACGGCTAGATTTGGCAGACGCTTTTCTGCAGCGCACCGTAAATTCTCAAGCTTTATGCGTGAGTTGGATGGTGGTAAAGACTTAGGTGTGATGCAGGATATGCTTTTATATTCTATGTATGAAGCAGGAAGCCTTGAAACTGACTTACGTGCTAAGGCCACTGATGATATGCAACGCCTATTTGCTACGATAGAAGGCACACTAGATAAGGCAGTGGGTAACTTATATGCAATTAAGCGCATAGTGCCTGGCACGAATATCAGCCTTACGCATGAACAGCGCATTATGTTTGCTATGAATTGGGGTAATGATGGCAACCGTCAACGTTTACTCGATGGCGGCTTAGAAGGTACGCGATCAATTAGCAATGAAGATGCATCGGCTATTTTAGATACCATTACTAAGGATGAATGGGATTTTATTCAAGGCACATGGGATTACATCGCCACTTTCAAGCCGATGATTGCTGAACAAGAGCGTAAACTCACAGGCCGTGAACCGGTATGGATTGACCCATCGCCTGTGAATACCAAGTACGGCACTTATGCTGGTGGTTATTTCCCTGCCAAGTACGATGCGCAAATGTCCACACGCTCAGAGAGTTTGGAAGCGGTGACTGATTTGCGTATGGCAATGAAAGGTGCGTTTAATAGCTCAGGCACGCGCGATGGTTATACGCAAGCGAGGGCTGAGGCAGTCAAAGGCAGACCAATACTATTAAGCTTTGATACCATTTCACGCCATATTCATGAAGTCACGCATAGACTAGCATGGCAGGAATGGCTAACTGATGCAACGCGCGTAGTGACTGCGCTTGATGGTAGCATTCGTGAACGTTTAGGGGCTGAAGCCTTGCAGGAAATTCATCAACACATTCGTGATGTAGCGATAGGTGATGCGCCTGTGACTGGTACAACTGATGTGCTTTTGTCACGCATTAGAACAGGTACATCAATCGTAGGTATGGGTTATCGCGTTAGCACTGCATTGCTACAACCATCTGGCATATTCCAATCATGGGGCAGGTTAGGCATTGGCGCGGTGGCTAATGGTATTAAAACTGTATTGAAAAATCCAGTAAAAACGAACGTGTGGGTAATGGAAAACTCACCGATGATGCGTAACCGTGCGCGTACATTAAATCGTGAGATTAATGAAATTGTGAATCAGGTGCGTGCTGGTAAAAACCTAACAACGTTGCAGGCTTCTTATTTCTACATGATTAGCAAAATGCAGATCATGATTGATATGCCTACATACGTGGGCGCTTATGAAAAAGCACTTGCTGATCTTGAATATGAAAAAGCAGGCAGTGAAGATGAGCGTAAGGCGATTGAAGCTAAAGCCCATTCATTTGCAGGTCAGACAGTGATTGATACGCAAACAGGCGGTGAAATTAAAGACTTGGCTGGTGTGCAAAAAGGTAGTCAAGGCCAGAAGCTATTTACTAACTTCTACTCTTACTTTTCAGCTTTATATAACCTGAATGTAGAGAATTACCGAACTAAAAAGCTAACCAATCCTGCCGAATTTGCAGACTTCGTAGCTACAGCATTGCTATTAAACGTGATGCCAGTGATTTACTCCGTCGCATTAAAAAACCTACTTAAAGGTGAATGTGATTGGGATGATACTGAGTGCTTATTAGGTCGCTACAAATCTGAACAAATGAGTGCAATATTTGGGCAGATGATAGGCGTGCGTGATGCAGGTATTGCCGTTGATGTGGCTACCGGTGGTGATGCATTTGGCTACAGTGGGCCACCATCATTGAAATTCTTTAGTGAGTTATATAAATTCGGTCAACAAAGCGGTCAAGGTGAAGTTGATATGCCTTTGTTTAAAGCCGCGAATAATGCAGGCGGTATCTTATTTCACTATCCAGCAGGTCAAATCAATTCAACTGTTGAAGGCATGATTGCAATAGAACGTGGTGAGGTTGAAGGTGTGAATATATTTGGCGCTTTAATCTCTGGACCGCCTAAAGATTAGGGTGCGTTTACTGGAAAAGAACTGATAGAAAATGTGCAAAAGGAGTTCCGCACATGACTATCAGTTCAGAAACCAGAAAAGCTGGTCCATTCAATGGTAATGGGGTAACTACATCGTTCCCCTTTGTCTTTAAAACATTCGCAAAATCAGATGTAAAAGTAATCTTTACTGACGCAGACGAGATTGAAACCATCTTAGTCCTAGACAGCGATTATACCGTCACGCTGAATGTGGACCAAAACGCGAACCCTGGCGGTAGTATCAGTTACTCAACGCTTGCAACAGGTGAGAAGCTTACCGTTTTAGGTGCGGTTGAATATACGCAAGAAACCGATGTGCAGAATCAAGGCGGCTTCTATCCTGAAGTGATTGAAAATGCGTTTGATAAAATCACCATGCTTGTTCAGCAAGTGAAAGAAATTGCTGATCGTGCCGTGGTAGTGCCTGCATCAAGCTCTGTTACCTCAGAGAATTATTTAGATACTATTAACACCTATAAGCTTGAGGCGGCGGCAAGTGCATCGGCAGCTAGTACGTCTGCATCAAACGCAGATGCATCAGAAGCTTCAGCATTGGCATCTTCTGAGCTTGCTAATAAATGGGCAGAAGAAGCAGAAGATGTGCCAGTGGAAACAGGTAAGTTCAGCGCAAAGCATTGGGCGGCAAAAGCCGAAGCTTTTGGAGGTGATAAATTACCAATTGCGGGCGGTTCACTTGCCGGCTTGATAAATCAAGCAGTTGGTTCTGATATTGCCTCTGCTTCAACGGTAGATTTAACCGCTGCTACTGGCAACACTGTACGCATTACAGGTACAACAGCTATTACTGCGTTCACAATGAATGCAGGTCAGCAAATGGAATTGGTGGCCGTTGGTGCATTACCTCTTACCTATAACGCAACCACAATGAATATCAATGGTGGTGCTAGCTATACCTGTGCCGCTGGCGATAGGTTGGGTGTATTTAAAGATAGTGCTGGGGTAGTAAGGGTTAATGTTACCAAGCAGGATGGTACTGCTGTTGCTGCTGCTGCTGGAGTCAATAAACTTCAGTCGTTTACCGCAGTGGCAGTTGGTAACGATTTAGTCATTACTATTAATCCAGATACATGGGATTTTCATTCAGCAGCTTTAGCCAATGGCATACCAAACAGAGTAACGCTGGTAAGTGCTATAACTCTCACTATTCCAAATGGTGCAACGTTAGGGTCTGTTAATAATATAGCCTCTACTTACGTGGTTGGCGTACAGAACAACGCAGGCACACTTGAAGGATTTGTCATCAACTTGGCTGGTGGCAATCAGCTAGACGAATCTAATTTAATTACTACAACTTCCATTAGCACAGGCGCAGATAGCAATAACGTAGCTTATGCCACAACTGGTAGAAGTAATCTGCCTTACAGAATAATTGGTTATTTTGTGAATACACAATCGACAGCAGGTACTTATGCTACGCAACCAACATTAGTTCAGCCTGCTGGTGGTCAGGCTATGGCTGCTTTAGGTAGCTTAGGATATGGGCAAACACGCCAAAATGTATCCCCAAGTAGGTCGGTAGCAACTACCTACTATAACCTTACAGGCAAGCCATTCAAGTTATTTATTGCAGTACTAACTACTGCGGCAGGGTACCCATCAATGACTATTGGAGGATTAAACTATCGCGGGTCGTATTCTGGTGGTGCTGGTAATCCTTCTATATTCAGTGAGATTATTCTGCCTAATGAAAGCTATATATTGAACTCAGCTTTAGTTAGCTCTTTTGAATGGTACGAGGTTAGATAGGAAATTATGACAATATACATTACACCTGATAATACGCTTCATGATGATGCTGATGGTAGAGCGCTGCATTTGTTACCTAAAGACGCGAGAATTGCGACAGAGGTAGAAATTGATGCAATCCTAAATCCTCAGGTATCTCTTGATCAGTTAAAGTTTGCTAAAAATTTAGAGATTAATTTGGCTAGATTGGCCGCAAACCAAAAAACTTTTACACATGGCGGAAAACTATTCGCGTGTGACCCACTAAGCCGCAGTGATATTGATGGTATCAATGGGCATGTAGGCACTCGCGGATCATTGCCGGTTGATTGGATTGGTGGATGGAAAGCACTTGATAACAGCATTGTGCCTATTCAAAACATTGCCGACTGGAATGCTTTTTACGACAGCATGATCGCGCAAGGGCAGGCTAACTTTCTAAAGAGCCAAAACCTAAAGGCGCAACTCGCCGCGGCTACGACCTCAGAGCAAATTGAAGCCATCGTCTGGTAAATCATGAAGCTACTATTCACACGTAGGCATCACATAGGTTCATGGTTAATCAGAATGGTCACCTGGTCAGAGTATAGCCATGTTGACTTGGTGCTTGATGAAGATTTACTAATCGGTGCAATCGCAGGGGATGGCGTTGTACTAGTGAATATTAAAGATCGATTAGCAAAGTCATCTAAGGCCGTGATGATGGATGTTCCTGTGACTGACATTCAAGCCGCTAAAGCGTTTGCGATTAGTCAGTTAGGCAAGGATTACGACACTTGGGGCGCGCTTGGAATCGGGCTGAAAAGAAACTGGCAGGATGATGATAAATGGTCTTGTGCTGAGTTTGCTACTGGCATTTTAACGATAGGTGGTCAAAGGCCATTTGATAGTAAGTTTTATCACCGTATCGTTCCGCAGCACTTGTTGATGCTCAATTTTGAAAAAGTAAGAATTAAATAAAAATAAGAAAGGTAGCTATGTCAGACCCGATTACACACGCAGGTAATTCAGCGCCAATTTTGGTAGCGGTTGGTTTTGCTATTACGCATGTATTTCAGATTCAGGCGCTCACGTTTTTAATCGCACTTGTCGGTGCCGGGTGTGGCTTAGCTTTTCGACCAGCGCCCCCTGAAGCCAAATCAAAAGTTGACCTAGCATTACGTTTTTTTGGTAACGCGGGATATGTGCTTATTACAACAATTTGCACGGCATTTGCAATGTTCTGGTTAAAAAAGTATTTCCCTGATGCTGAATACCCAGTGGCCTTTTTTAGTGCGATAGCAATGATGGTTTACCGTGAGCTGTTGATTGACCTTGGTGCAAAGTTGATTTCAATTAGATTCAAGAGGGTTGAATAATGTTGGCGAAGATCAGTTTTATTTGTGCAATTTACGTGGGCATAGAGTGCTTTATCGCATTCTACAAAATGGATCGTGGCGATAGATTATGTCGGCTAGCTAAGTATGTGGCCTCGCTAATTTCATCTGTCATTGTTATTTACTGGTTCTTTCGCGCCCCAAATGAAATCACGATTTCTGTATTTGTGATGATGTTGGCAATTACTTTGTTTGTCTGGCCAGTGATGATTTACAGGTTCCGCGGTGATTATAGAAATAGGATAGGTGATAAATGAAACCATTAAAAATTTGTAAGCTACGCACAGCAGGATTAGCCAGCGTGAATGGCGCTAAATTCGGCCTAGTACGTAGAAATGCGGACGGATCAAAACGTGCGCACCAAGGCATTGATCTACAGGCCAACAAAGGCGATATGGTGCTTGCCGTTGCTGACGGCACTATCGTTGGCGTAAACATGGGACATGACGGCTACGGCTACACAGTCACCCATCAATTCACGCATACAGATGGCCGAGTGCTTTTTGCATTTTATGCACACCTGAGTTTAGTAGCTGTAAAAGTAGGCGACAAGATTAATACAGGCGGCTGGATTGGTAAAACTGGCAGCACCGGCAATGCGGCAGGTATGGAAACTATTGCTAAGGGCGGCCATCTGCACTTCGAGATACGCACTAAGCAAGTCTGTGGTTTGGGTACTGCAAACAGGTTGGACCCTTTGGGGTTTGTGGAGTTAGACCAATGACAATACTTAAGCTCATTGGCAGTTACATACTAGAAGGATTTCTGTTTTTAATTGAGCACTGGCGCATTGTGCTGGTGGTGCTCATGTTGCTGGTCATCTGGCATTACAAAAGCGCCTATGAGAAAGAAAAGCAGGATTTCACAGAGTATATCGGTCTAGTGAAACAAGAGACTGAGCTGCAGGCGCAAAAGAATCAGATCATAGAGGCTAATACAAAAAAGGCCGTGGCGCTTGAAATAAATAAGTACAAATCAATCATTGCTGCCTTGGATATTGATAAGGCACAACTTCAAAAGAAAGTGAGTAGTTTATATGCTAACAAAACCAATGCTGATTTTAGGCTTGCTTCTTATGCTGACCGCATGTTGCTCGAAGCAGGTAGTCGCAACACCACAGGTGAAATTGCCAGCGATACCGAAAGACTTGCCAGCTGCAGGCGAGAGCTTGACGCAGCCGATTCTGGATTATCAATTGTCGAACAGGCGTGCGCAGTAACAACAGCTCAATTTAATCTGGCGCGAGGTTGGATTGATTCAGTATGCGCGTATAATGATTGCACCCTAAAACAAGATTAAACAGAGTATTTAAGGTTGTATTTAGGGTATCAAATCCGCAAGTAATTGATTGAATTAAGTTTGTGATAGAGCTACTGCCTACCAGTTACTCTTTTTCAAGTTTTTTCATCGTTCGTCAAACTTCATCAAAAACCACCACAAAGTAAGCTGAAAGCATTATACTGACTGCCCTTGCAGTTAATCATATGCTTACATCATGCGTCATACTTCATCATGTATAAACAAGCCTAGCCAAAATATTTTAGGGTATTGATTAAGGTTTTTGCTACATTGTTTTAGGGTATTAAATTTTGGGTATTGCTTTTATAATACCCATATACCCATAAATAAAAGGAATTAATAATGAGCATTG
>Ga0207968_100091_pt1 | contig 40280 bp, 17 predicted proteins | sample LakWasMet21_HOW5_2_FD_183867 | JGI IMG/M metagenome (GOLD analysis project Ga0207968, IMG submission 183867) | Freshwater sediment methanotrophic microbial communities from Lake Washington under simulated oxygen tension - Sediment Metagenome... | ecosystem: Environmental > Aquatic > Freshwater >...
TGGATACGACCTATATTCGTCTCGCCAAAGGTTTTGCTTACCTGACGGCCGTGGTGGATTGGGCCAGTCGCAAAGTATTGGCTGCCAAACTGGCGATTACCCTGGAAGCCTGTCATGCTGTCGATGTCCTTCAGGACGCGTTCAGGCGGTACGGCACACCCGAGATCGTCAACACGGACCAGGGCAGTCAATTTACCGCCAAGGCGTTTGTCGATACAGTGCTGGAAAACGGTTGCCGGCTGAGCATGGACGGCCGGGGAGCCTGGCGGGATAATGTCTTCGTCGAACGCGTGTGGCGGTCGGTGAAATATGAGTGTGTTTATCTACACGCTTATGATTCGGTCGCTCAGGCGAGAGCCTCTATCATGCAATATGTGGATTGGTACAATCGATCCAGGCCCCATTCAAGTCTGAATCGAAAAACACCTTATTAGGCTTATACCGGCATGTTGCCACCGGTCATAATGGCAGCGTAATTATCGGCAGGGATTCCACTTTAAAATCGATGATCGCTGTTCAAAGGTTTGGGGCCTCCTCTAGTAGCAGGTGTTCCACTTAACCGGCTGTTCAATTTTTCGGTACCACCTCTAGAGAAACTATATAATATCCAATTCGGAGAGATATACAATTAGACCTTTGCGAATGTCTGATTGGCTTGTCGCTTAGTAGGTAAGTGATCAGAGATGATATACATAAACCTCTAATTACTTGTTACATGCTTTATTTTATAGGAGTACATTGCATTGTTTGGAGAGCTTAAAAAGGTATCTCTAAGAGATATTTGGCCGCATGAGGCATCAGATTTCACGCCATGGCTTGCTGCAAATATCGAAGAACTTGGGAAGGCGCTCGGTATGGATTTGGAACTCACAGAAAGAGAAGCAAGCGTTGGAGATTTCTCTTTAGATATTCTTGCGAAAGATTTGGGTACATCTCATACCGTCATAATTGAAAACCAGCTTACCCAAACCGATCATGATCACTTGGGAAAATTATTGACCTACTCAGCGGGATTTGATGCTTCGATTGTCATCTGGATTTCCGAGTCGATTAGGGAAGAACATCGACAAGCATTGGATTGGCTTAACCAGAGAACTGATGGCGATACATCCTTTTTTGGTGTGGTTGTTGAAGTCATAAAAATTGATGACTCAAAACCAGCGTTTTCATTCAAATTAGCCGCATCGCCTAACGAATGGCAAAAAACTAAAAAAGGTCGTGGGCAAAGCGCGTCGGTTTCATCAAAAGGCGAAAGGTATCAATCCTATTTTCAGTCACTGATTGATGATCTTCGTGAAAATCACAGATTTACATCTGCTAAAGCTGGGCAGCCTCAAAATTGGTACTCATTTTCATCCGGCGTCAAAGGGATATACTACGGAGCAAATTTTGCGGCCGGAGGAAAAGCTAGAGCAGAGTTATACATTGACTTGGGAGATTATGATAAAAACAAATACGTTTTTGACGAACTACTAAAATATAAAGAATCGCTAGAGACTGCATTTGGGGAGCCAATCGAATGGGAACGACTCGACAATAAAAGAGCTTCGCGTCTGGCGTTTTATTGCGATGCATCTATAGCTGATCCAGACTCTGAGTTAGAGCAAGTTCAAGCGTGGCACGTCAAAAAGCTGCTTAAAATAAAAGAAGTCTTGGGTGCAAAGGTCGCGCCAATTGCTACCTATGCCAACAATGCGCTGCTGTTAGACAATTTTTCCACTTCGCTTTAAAATTTGCCACAGAGTAAGGCGTTATAAATTAGCAGTTTATGATATAAACCAGCCATTTCAGAGCACACATCGAGCGGCAAGAAATGGCCGTTATGCAAAGCTTTGCATAACGGCCATAGGATATGGGGTAGGTTTTACGCTTATTTTTTCAGAAAAAGTCCACCCGATCTTTGCACTGTTCTCGTCGAGGTCTCGTTGATCATATTAGCGTTGCCGATGCTGACCAGAGAAAACCATTTTTTTGCACGGGTGATCCCCGTATAGACCAATTCACGGGTCAAAACCGGATTGCGCTTCGGGGGCAGAATCAGCACGCAGTGTTCAAATTCGGAGCCTTGGGATTTATGCACGGTGAGCGCGAATACGGTTTCGACCGATAACAGACGGCTGGGCAGAATCCAGTGGATGCCGTCGGTGCCGTCGCCTTTCGGAAATGCTACACGCGTTACTGAAGAGAGTTGGCCGGTCTGCTTGTCCCGTTGAGGGTAACTGAGCGTGATGCCGATGTCGCCGTTCATCAAACCCAGGCGATAGTCATTTTTTGTAACCAATATCGGTCGGCCTTCATACCAGGTCGTGGCGGTATGGATCAAACCCCGTTTGTTCAGGGTTTCGGCGATGCGATGGTTGAGCCCAGTGACGCCAAAGGGCCCATTTCTGAGCGCACATAAAATCTGAAATTGACTGTGGGCCGCCAAAACGGTGCGAGCCCAGGCGTCAAAGTCGGATTTGGCTGCATCGATGGATGGTCGATGCTTACCGATCATGGATAGATAATACGCATAGCCTTTGGCTGCTTCGGATGCGTCTTCGGTATTGGTTTGGCCAACCAGTATATCTTCCAGCTTTGGATCATCGATGGACATCAGGTCGTGTTTTGAAAGATCGGCATAACCCTGTCGCAACACGGAGGTGATTTGCGCGGTGTCGCCCGCGTTAACCACAGCAGCCAACTGGCCGATACCGCTCTCGGAGGTGAATCGGAAGCTTTCGCGCAGCATCACGATATGTTGATCCAGCTCAAGCCCTTGATCGTCGACAAGATCTGCTTCTATCGTCTCGCCGGTAATACGTTTGATCCAGCTTGCGGTGTCCAATGTAAAACGCCCATCCTTGGCATGGCGGCAGAGTTCGCCTAAGACCGAGCCGGCTTCTACGGAGGCAAGCTGATCCTTGTCGCCCAACAGGATCAGTCGGGCGTGTTCCGGAAGCGCCGACAACACTCCCTCCATCATCTCCAGATCGACCATCGAAGCCTCGTCTACCACGAGCACATCGAGTGCGAGCGGGTTTCTGGCGTCATGTTTGAATTGCCGGGTATTCGCGCGGGTGCCGAGCAACCGATGCAGGGTGATGACTTCGATGGGTATGGCGTCGCGAAGTCCCGCTTGTTCCAGCACGACATCCGGTAGACGATGGATCGCGCCGGAGATCGACTCCTTCAAGCGCGCGGCCGCTTTCCCGGTGGGGGCGGCCAAACGCATGCGTAAAGGGCGGTTGCTATGATGCTTGAGTGCGATGCTTTGGAGTAATGCCAGCAATTTGACCACGGTGGTCGTTTTTCCGGTGCCGGGGCCTCCGGTGATAATGCTGAACGCACTACGCGATGCAAGCGCGCAGGCGATCTTTTGCCAATGGGTAGGACCGGCTTTTTCCTTGGGGAAGAGCGCCGAAAGGCTGGCTTGCAATTCGGGCTCCGGCAATGTGAGGCGAATTTGTTCACCGCGGCTCAGCCGGTGCTCGATGGCGGCTTCGACATTGCGTTCATATTGCCAGTAGCGGCGCAGGTAGAGTCTCTCGCCGTCAAACACCAGAGGAGACTGGCCATGGTCTTCGGCAACCAAATCGGGATGCCTGATCTTGTCGGCCCAAAATGGCAAAGGCATGCCGGCTAATAAATCCGACGGCCGCTTGACCGGTTCCAATTCATGATCGGTAAACTGATCGGGGGGAAGCGAAAGAGCTATATAAGGGTCGTTTAATGTGGCTTCAAGGTCAAGGCAAACATGTCCTCGGCCTAATTGATGACTGGTCAAAGCAATCGCCAGCAGCAACTCAGGAGATGCGTCTTTGACTTCATGCCAAAGAAAACGCGTCAGGGCGAGGTCGATTTCTCGCAGCCAATTGCGCTGAACCCATGCCTCAAGAAGATCGATCATCGCATGAGCGTCGTGCAGAGGATTATTGCTTGACATCGTGTTCATGCGGCTCTCCCGGCACTGTTGCTAAAAATCTCATCCAGTTTATCCATTAAGACTTTGGGAGGGCGTTCAAAATGCACACCCGCAGTCTCGGCGCCTATGCCCCGCATGAACAGGTAGACCGCGCCGCCAACATGGGTGTCATAGTCATAATCTGGCATCCGTGACTTCAGCAAGCGATGGAGCGCGAACAGATAAATGACATATTGCAGATCGTAGCGATGGCTGCGAATCGCTTCCTCCATCGCGGCTTGGTTGTAGTTAGCGTTTTGGTGACCAAGCCAATTGGATTTGTAGTCGGCGACGTAGTACTTGCCTTGATACTCGAACACGAGATCCATGAAACCCTTCAGCATGCCATTCATGGTTTCAGGCAGCAGTTTTGGGCGTGGGCGTTGTCCGAGCGTATGCGAGATGACGGCCGTGTCCAATTGCTCAAGATCGACGTGGTGCGTTTCGAACCAGAATTCCATTTCTACTTTGTAGGTTTGCAAGTCCTTGAGGACAATGCTTGCTGGCAATCCTTTGACAGTGGGGGCATTGGCGCTAATGGGCAGCGGGGTTTGGAGCATCGCATGCACCCAATGATCCAAGGGGTCGATCCAGGCATCCCAGCGCCGGATCTTACAGCGGCGTGCGATCGCGTCACGTAGCGGTGCCGGATTCTCTAAAGCGGCTGCAAACCTAAAGTAGGCCACCCATTCCATCAATTCGTGCAAAAAGGTGCCTGCTTCCGCGCCTTTATGGAAACGGTGCATAGATGTCTTTGGTACATCGTCCAGGTTCACACTCGACAGGATTTCAAGCTCTACTTCCTGTAAATTGGCGGCTTGCGGCGTGTCATCGATGAAGGATACAGGCCCGCTTGAATCGGGGAAGTGGGTCTCGGTGCGCAGGCCGGAATAACTGTTGATTCGCCAGTATTCCTTGGCAGTGTGGGTGGGAACGCGCGCTTGGCCTAGCGTGGAGTCAACATCGAGGGGTACGAGGCACGTATGATCGACGATCAGTTCCGATACGACCGTAATGGCAGGTTGTGCGGCCGCGAAGGAATGGACGGCATTCAAAAACTCTTTGGCTGGAGTGCGGCCGATGCCCAATAGATGCCCCACTGCACTGACCTCTGCGGCTTCGAGGGGCGACAGCCCCAGCCAAGCCGCATGGCGCGCGCGTGTCAATGCGACATAAACCTTGCGCACATCCTCGCCGAGCCGGTCCTGGTCGGCTTGGCGAAGCACTTCCGGCGTACAGTCCAGGGCGATCTGCAACTCGCCGGCGTCGGTATGCCACTTGAGAGGCAGATCGGTATCTTTGGTTTGGCGGGTGGCGCAGATGAACGGGAGGAAGACTACAGGGTATTCCAGTCCCTTGGATTTGTGAATGGTCACGACCTTGACCAGATCGGCATCGCTCTCAAGCCTGACTTTTTTCGCTTCCGTATCACTGGAAGGCGATGCTTGTTGTTCGGCCAAAAAGCGAATCAAGGCGTGTTCGCCCTCCAAGGTGCAACTGGCTTGTTGCAACAGTTCCGCCAGATGCAAAAGATCGGTCAGGATGCGCTCGCCACTGACGCCCGCCAAATCGGCCGGCGTTTGCAACAAGCGTTCAATACAGCCGAAATCGAAGAGCAGGCTGCGCAGCATCGGCAACACGCCTTGTCGCTGCCAGATTTCACGATAAGCCTTGAATTGGAGGACTCGACTCTCCCAAGCGTCTTCATCATGATTGAGCGCGTCCAGTTCGGCAAAAGACAGGCCAAGGGTCGAGGTCGATAGGGCAGCCCGTAGTAGCCGATCGTTATCCGGCTCGGCACAAGCTGACAGCCAACGATAAATTTCCATGGCTTGTGTGGAGGCATAGACGGAGTCTTTGTCGGAGAGGTAAACGGAGCGAACACCCCTGCGTGATAGCGCCTGGCGAATGCTGCCCGCTTCGTTGACATTGTTGACAAGGATCGCAATGTCGCTGGGCTTGAGAGGGACTAAATGGCCTTCTTCAGCCATGAATCCTGTTGTGTGCCGTTGCCCCTGATTCAACCAGGTCACGATCTGGGTCGCGCAAATCTCGGACATCTGCTCAAGATAGGCCTCTTTGCTCAGTGTCTCTTCCGCCGCGATGACCACCGCTGTCAGCGCGGGCACGTGTTTGTTGTCGGCCATGAACCGATCTTTGCGCCCCTGGGCGAGAACGGGTTGGAAAGGCACCGGATTGTTACCGTTCTTGCGAAAAAGAAAGGCGCCTGCATTCCCTGACTGTTTCTCGATCAAATCGAAGCAATGATTGGTCGCATTAACCATCTCCTGTGTTGAACGGAAATTCTTGCTCAACGTGTAGAGACGGCCCTGAACGGCTGCGCGCGCTTTCAAATAGGTGTGGATGTCCGCACCACGGAAAGCATAAATCGCCTGCTTGGGATCGCCGATCAGGATCAATGCACAGTCTTGCCGATGCTGGTCAATCTCGTAGACACGTTCGAAGATTCGGTATTGCACCGGATCGGTGTCCTGGAATTCGTCAATTAGCGCCGCCGGGAACTGTTGGCGGATCACCTGTGCGAGCCGATCGCCATATTTACCGTTCAACGCGGCCTCTAGGCCGGTCAGCAGGTCGTTAAAACCCATTTGGGCGCGCTGCTTTTGTGCTGTGGCGAATGCCTCGGCAATCCAGTGTGCCGCATGACTCAAAATCCCTTGTTTTGGACTTGGCAAATTGGTCAATGCTTCTTTCAATGGGGGAATGGCGGCAAAGGCCGGGTGATTTGGAGGCTGTCCATTTTTCCATACTTCGTCAATTCCCTCTGGGGTGAGGCGTGACCAGCCTGTGGCAATATCAAATAATTCTTGAGTGGGTGAGATTGCCCATTCGTAGATGTTATTTAGCCATGGCTCATACCATCTTGCTTGCAATTTTTTGCCATCAATCAGCTTTTTTTGTTTGGCGTCATTGAATAACTCTTTGATCTCCTGAGCCCAAGCCGCCCACGGTTGTTTCAACTGATCAAGCGCTACTTTTTTATCTTCCCTGGTTCTTTGCAAGTGCTCATGCGGCGGAATATTGTGGTCCAATATATCGGCATGCTCAATCAGAGGTACTATCGCGTTTTCAAGCGCGCTCGGTTGCTCCCAATAAGTACGGACCGTAACGAAGTCTTCCATTCCCAATGGATAGAAAAAATTTCGCCAGTAATCGCGCACAATTTCCGACAACAGTTCGGACTGGTCGGTCTCAAGATTTTGCGTGAACAGGCTTTGGCTGTCGAACGCATGTTCACGCAGCATGCGGTTACACCAGCTATGAATCGTGGAAACCGCAGCTTCATCCATCCATTCCGAAGCCAGCTGGAGTTTGCGAGCACAGGTCGGCCATAATGTTGGCTCATATTCCTCTCGCAGGTCGTAAAGTAAATCCTCGCCCTGTTGGAGTAGTGAAATCGTCGCAGGTTCAGCTCGGAAATATTCGGCCGCTTCTGCTAAACGGGCTCGGATTCGGTCCCGCAATTCTTTAGTGGCGGCATCGGTGAAGGTCACGACTAGGATTTCCGGCGGCGTCAGCGGTCGGCCTTGCAAAAAAGCATGATGACCGCCGTGACCGAGAACGAGTCGGACATACAGCGCCGCAATCGTAAACGTTTTGCCGGTGCCGGCACTGGCTTCAATCAGATGGCTGCCCGTCAACGGAAAGGTCAGTTGATTTAGCTCCGTAGGGGTAATGGCCTTGTTCATTTTGACTCTCCAGCGCCTTGATCCGTTTCGGCTTTTTTTCCAACGTTTTCGTCCAACGGAGACAGCAGCCGCTCAGCCCAAACCGTGAAGTCGCCATCGGACCAAAGGCTGTCGAGGGTCGGATAGATGCGCTGCAAGTAAGGGTTGTTTGCCGCTTCGCCGGGTGATTTGTGGTTTCCTTCATAGGTTTTTTTTGCGGCCACTACGGCGTCAGAGCGGCATTCGTTGAGCGGTCCGCTGAAGCCCTTACCCCCTTTCGCCAGCCAGGCTAACGCGGTTTTGGGGGCGAAAGGCAAGGGGAAGCATAAACCGGCAACATAAGCTTCGATCAAATCCTTGAAGCAGCGTGTCGCCCATTCAGGATCAAGCGGACGGAGAACGACCTGGCCGTTCTTGCCGATCAGATGCGTGGTCAGCGGCTGGCCGTCAAGATGCCCTGCGAGGTGCTGAATCCATGCCGAGATCAGTCTGTCTCGTCGGTATGTCTTGTTCTCGATCAGGTTGCTGGTATTGATCTCAATCCGGCAACGCGCCTGCTCAGCGTCTGCAAACAGTTGCGTAAGGCGACCCTGTATCTTTAGCATTTGGCCATTGACGGTGTGCTCGAAGGCAATATCTTCGTCTTCAAGGGGCATCGGCCACGCTTGGCAGGCAGTCTCGTACTGATCGAACATCGCATCCAGGGGTTCGGCAAGCCATTCCTGTAGCAACTCGGTCACGCTACCGGTCGGCAAAATGCCCTGACGGCGAACGCGCGCGAGCTGCCGCTGCACAGATTCGGATTCCGACTTGCCCTGGCGTTTGGCATCCAGGCGGACTTGGATTAACTCATTCTGGAGGGCCCACTGTGCAAGCGGGCCGATCGAAAAGGGTTCCTGATCCTCGCTGGTCAGGTCATCGAGTTCGTAGTAAACCCCGAGTCGCTCGCGGAAGAAAGTCTTGACCGGATCCTTCATGAAGCCAATCAATTGGTCTAATGAAACGGGGACATCGAAAACGGGCAGGGCCAGGCTAGCAGTCGATGATTTGGCGGATGCAGCCCGGGTTGCCTGTGTCGGCCGCCATTCGCGCGCATACGTAAACAACGACGATTTTGCCTGGTTGCCGCCGAAATAGTCTTTGCTGAACGGTTGCATGCGATGCTCGATGGTCAGCGCTTCAAGCAGTTTCTTTCCCCCGGCCGATTCTTCGAGTCGCCAGCAGGTGGCAATATGATCCCGCAGTTGACTGACCAGCACAGACGGAGGACGCTCGGTATTGTCATGAATGCTACGTCCAACCCAGCTGATGTGAAGGTGCTCGCGTGCAGAAAGCAAGGCTTCCAGGAACAGATAGCGATCGTCTTCACGGCGCGAGCGATCGCCCAGCCGATAGTCCTTGGCCATCAGATCGAAATCCATCGCGGGATGCGTCCGAGGATAGTCACCGTCATTCATGCCCAATAAATAAATCCGCCGAAAAGGGATCGCGCGCATCGGCATCAGGGTGGCGAAAGTCAGGCTTCCGGCAAAAAAGCGTTGCGACAAGCCGCCCTGGTCGATTTGCGACAGCCAATAATCACGCACAACGGGCAGCGTCAAGGGTTCCGTGAGCGCCGCATTTTCGCAAGCATCGACCCACTGTTCGAGGGATGTCTGGAGTTGTAGTAGCAGATACGTTTCGTCGTTATCCGTGCTCTCGAAAAAATCCAGCAACAGGTTCCGCAACCTTTCCCCCCATTCGGCCGGGGCGACGGGCTTGGCAAAGGTTTGCAGCAAAGCCTCGATTTTTGTCAATAGATGGGCAAGCGGTCCGGCCAGGGCGGCGTCAAGACCTGCGACATCGCCGTAGGGTTCAATGTCGTTCCAGTCGTTCGCCTGGCGCCCGGTTGGATCGACGCCGACCGCATACCCCAGCAGCATTCGCTTTAAGCCGAATGTCCAGGTATTTTGCTCGTAGTCGAAATTGATCCCAAGGCTTTGACGATGCCGAGCATGGAGCCCCCAACGGATGTTCGCTTGCGCGATCCATTGATGCAGCAAGAGCAGGTCGGACTCTTCGATGTTGAAGCGTTTGCGAACGGCCGGCACATTGAGCAGATCTAATACCTCACTGACCGCCAATCTCGATTGATCGATACCTAGAAGGAGTTCGAGCGAATAGACCAGCGGCGCCTGGTGTCGCTTGCCCAAGTCGGCTATTGAGTAAGGGATGTAGCGCTTATCCGCCGGGTTGAGTTGACCAAAAACCGCCTGAATATGGGGCGCGAATTGATTGATGTCTGGCACCATCACGATGATTTCGCGTGGCTTCAGAGAAGGATCGGCGTCGAGCGCGGCGAGTAGCTGATCGTGCAGCACTTCAACTTCGCGCTGGGGGCTATGGGTGACATGAAAGCGAATCGACGGGTCCCGTTGCGGATCGACTGGAGGCCATTGATGCCGACTTTCGGACATGGGCCGCAGATCGCGGATATCGTCCTGAAGCTGATTCAGCAAACACCCTTCTCCGTGAGGACCGAACAAATCGATGCGCTGACCGATTTCGGCAAACAATTGTCGATATTTGCCCGGTTCATCCATTTCATCCAGCAGGGAAATGTAATCCCGGCCTTGTTTACCCCAGGCGGCGAGCAGCGGATGCGCATGAAAGTGAAGTTCTTCCTCTTTCAGATTCTCCGGCAATGTAGGTTTTTTGGTGTGACGCCCTATGCGCCTGAGAAAATCTTTCTCGGTCAGAATGTTGGTCCAATGATGTTCACAAGGATTATTGATACACAATACGACCTGTGTCCATTGGGATATCGCCATCAACACTTCTAGCGACTGTTTCGGCAGGGATGACAGCCCAAACACGATAACGCGCCGCGGCAAATCATCGGGGCGACGCGCAAGCCCCGAAGCTAAAACCAAAAAGCGTTGATGCACGGCCGCGCGGCTGGTATGGCTGCCATCACCGACATCCGCCTGCAAGGCGCGCCAGAGCATCGGCTGCCAAACCTGCTCTTCGTACAATGGGGTCTGGCTGGCTTGATAATCGATCAGGATGTTCCGGCCTTCGGCCCAGGCCGCCAACCAATCGGCTCGGTAAACCTGATATTGGTCGAACAAATCAGCCAGGCGTTCGGCCAGTTGGTAGCGTTTTCTTTGGTCACTATCCTGGCTCAAAAAGCGCGCGAGCGGTTCGTAGCCTTTTTCTTGGGTGAGCCGTGGCAGTAGCCGCATCAAGCGCCAAACCAGCAGAGGCTTGTCGAAAGGCGAGGCGTCGGGTACGGCGTCCTTGCCGATCACCGCCCGGTAGGCTTGCCAGACAAAGCGGGACGGGAGCAGCGTCTGCAAGGCAGCCGCGATGCCGCAGCCGCCGGTTAGCGATGCCGATTCGTCCGCGGCCAGGGCCTGCTTGAGCCACTGCGCAATCCCATTGCTTTGGACAAGAATGACTTCATCTTCGAGGGGATCGAGCGGATGCGCTTTCATCCAACTGACTATGACCTGACGTAACAACTCGGGTTGGTTGCCATGGATGATCATGAAGCCTGGAGTCAGTTGGCTGTCGGTCATAGTCTTTTTCATTTGTCCATTGAGGTATATTAGCTTCCAATATTTTCCACAAAAGTGCCAACTTTTTCGTGCATTAAAATTTACGTCTTTTGTTTGTCACCAGAACCCATCAATTGTGAGGCGCGGTGCGCACCGCGCACCATTTGATAAATCCGAATGCCGTAACATTGAGGTAATTGTAAAGCATTTCTTGTAAAGCATTTCGGCGGGCAATGTATTCCGATTGTCAAGGTTGCCGGCGTGACTTGGCATCGAAAAGCGTCACTATGCGCCTCTGGCTTAACTCCAGAAAAAGTGCTTGAAATCGTGTAAACGGATAAGTCAGAATACCCCGCCAACGCAACCTTGCCTTACGACGAAAACCAATCTGCCTAAAGGAAGCTCATGAAAGACTTGATCCGAGGAATCAGACGCCATCATCTGCAACGTCTGAAAAAAGCCCGCGTCACCGATCATGCGATCGGCGAAAGCAGGCAGGGCGATTCAGCCGTGCTGGGCCGGCACGTGAATACGCCCGCCAAGTGCAGTTGCTGGATGTGCGGCAATCCCAGGCGTTATTTCGACAAGAAAAGCCGACAGGAGCGCATCCAGGATGAAAAGTTTGCCGCCGACTCTCTGATGACCGGCGTAGAGAACTTTGAGGAAGTAATGCAATAGAGGGGAATACCGTTCCAGAATCGCTAACTTTCCGAAATTCTCACTTTGGGAGTTGGAGCTGCCTGCGCTTATCTCTCAGATGACGCCGGGCTTGCGCTTGTTGGTGTCGATGAACGCTGCTTTTAGATCGATTGACCCTCTTTGCTAATTGTCGACGGCTTTTCTTGCCTAGGTCAACACATTCAGTAATAATCGAACGGCTCGTTGCTCGGATTCCTTGTGTTGTTTTGTTTTTAGTCATTAATTCATGATACAGGACTGGGCAACGGCGGTACTGCACACCCGAGACCGTCAACACGGACCAGGGCAGTCAATTTACCGCCCAGGCGTTTGTCGATACGGTGCTGGAAAACGGTTGCCGGCTGAGCATGGACGGCCGGGGGGGCTAGCGGGATAATGTCTTCGTCGAACGCGTGTGGCGGTCGGAGAAATATGAGTGTGTTTATCTACACGCTTATGATTCGGTCGCTCAGGCGAGAGCCTCGATCATGCAATATGTGGATTGGTACAATCGATCTAGGCCCCATTCAAGCCTGAATCGAAAAACACCTTATGAGGCTTATACCGGTAGTTGCCTCCGGTCAAAATGGCAGCGTAATCATCGGCAGGAATTCCACTTTAAAATCGATGATCGCTGTTCAAAGATTTGGGGCCACCTCTGTCCGAAAAATCGGGATTTTTCGGACAATCCTCAAAGATCATTAGATTGACTGAGTTTCATTTTTGCACATACTGAGTGTAATAAATTTTATATATTTGATAAAGTTTTTAATGAAAAATAGATTGCTCTTTTCATGGATTGGTAACACAGATATTCGTGAGGCTGCAAATAGGGAACGTTTAGGGCCCTTAGTAAGCATTTTGGTCGCCTCGCGATTTGATGTCCTTTATCTGATATACGATAAACCTGAAACAGAGATTACCTCATTTATCCGCCATATTGAAGAGCGCGTCGATATAACCATTATAAAGAATCCGGTTTCATTATCGGATCCGACTCATTTTGGAGATATTTATCGAGCCTTTGACTCAATGTTAAATGAAGCTCAAAAGGCCTATCCAAACGCAGAGCTGATTATCCAAATAACGTCGGGTACTCCCGCCATGACTGCCGTCTCGATTCTGTTAGGGAAAGCGAAATACTCGACGAAGTTCGTGCAGTCATCTATCGAGCAGGGGGTATCCGAGCCAGATATTCCGTTTGATATTTTTGCTGATTTCTTGCCGGCGTTAGCAAAAAAGACCGATGCAAAATTCTCAAGCCTGTTTTCAGGGCAAACGCCAAATTCTGCTGCATTTGCGGATATATTGACCCAATCTGATATCATGGAAACCCTGAAACAGAAAGCGGCGATCATTGCTCAACGAGATGTTCCGGTGCTGATTTATGGTGAAACCGGGACAGGAAAAGAGCTCTTTGCCAAGGCAATTCACAATGCGAGTCGCCGCGCAGATAAGCCGCTACTCACATTAAATTGTGGTGCGATTCCGAAAGATCTGATTGATACGACGCTATTTGGTCATACCAAAGGTGCATTCACCGGAGCTCATGAATCGAGAAAGGGGTATTTTGAACAGGCTGAGAGAGGCACATTATTCTTGGACGAGTTTGGCGAGTTGCCGTTGGAGTCCCAGGTGAGGCTTTTACGGGTTATTCAGCAAGGCACATTCACTTTGGTAGGCTCCACAACTGAAAAACTAGCCGATGTGCGCATTATCGCAGCCACTAACCGTAACTTAATTGACGATATTGCTGAGGGAAAATTTCGCGAAGACTTATTCTATCGGGTGGCCATAGGTATGATTACTCTTCCTCCGCTTCGTGAGCGGAAAGGCGATTTGCCTCTTCTTGCCAAAAAATTGCTGGAGAAAGTGAACCTCGATGCCAGCGATGCACCCGGCTATATCCATAAAAAACTTTCTGCTAATGCAATAAAATTTATATCCAACTACAGTTGGCCGGGAAATGTGCGAGAACTCCAAGCGACCATTCTTCGAGCCTCTTTATGGCAGCAAGGTGAGCTTTTGTCGGAAGAGGACATCCGCGATGCATTACTTGAAACCCGTCCAGCTCGAGATGGAATATTGTGGCGAGATATATCGCAAGGTATTGATATTGATGAAATTATAAAGGAAGTGAGTGTGCATTATATTGAACGTGCAATCAAGGAAAATCAAGGAAATAAAAGTAAAGCCGCGGCCATGCTAGGGCTGAAAAATTACCAGACATTGAATAATTGGATCGAAAAATACAATGTGAAATAAACATTGGCACGGCTTTCGCTATAGAGCCGGTATGGACAGAATAATATTTATGAAATCTACCAATTTTGAGTTCCTTCGCCCACAGAATGATGTGCTGGCCAATATAGGCGGCTTGGCTGAGGCTGTGCTGCATATCGATCCCGGCAGTGCATTAACGCGGCTGAGAGGCTTCGCGGAAGAGCTCACTAAAACGATCTATAAGGAAGAGCGGTTGCCACGTTTGCCGCAATCCAGCTTTTATGAGCTGATCAAAAATCCGGTGTTTGAAGAATGTGTCAGTAAATCGCTTATTCACCAGATTAATTTCTTGCGAATTCAAGGCAATGATACCGCTCATGGCGCTGAGGGCGAGATTCGTAACGCTCATCTGGCTCTCGGTACGGCGCATCAGCTTGCCATGTACATGGGGATCAAATACTACGGAAAGAAGAAAGAGGCTATCTCTGCCTTTCAGGACATAAAAGACCCCACTGCTACCCTAAACCAACTGCAAAAGTCGGTTTCCAGCTATGAAAAGGAGCTGCAAAAACAGCAAGAAGAACTGCAGCGGGTTATGGAGGAGCTTGAGCGTGAACGTACCAAAAACATGGACCGTTTGGAAGCGCCTGCCAAGCCAGACCAGCAAAAACGTAAGCAACAAAGTCAGCAGGTGGCCGATAGCCTGCAATGGAATGAAGCCAAAACGCGAGCCTTGCTTATTGACGCCATGTTACTGCAAGCTGGCTGGGATATTCATAGTCCCGAGCAGGTGGGGCAAGAATTTGAGGTGGTCTACCCGGATAACAAGTCGGGCAAAGGCTATGTCGATTACGTCCTTTGGAGCAATAACGGCCAGCCTTTGGCGGTGATCGAAGCGAAAAAATCCGGTAATACCAACCTGCAAGCAGGGCGTGAGCAGGCGCGTCTTTACGCAGACGCTTTTGAATACATGGGCTACCAGCGTCCGGTTATTTTCTATAGCAACGGTTATGAAACCTTTATTTGGGATGATCACCAGTACAACACCTACCGTCCGGTCTATGGCTTCTACAGCAAAGACAGCTTGGACTATTTAATCTATCAACGCCATTACCGCAGTGCTGAGTTAGAAAAATTCAATCCCGAGCTGAGCATTGCCGATCGACCTTATCAGATCGAAGCGGTAAAAACAGTCGCGGCGCACTTTCAGAACCAACGCCGCAAGGCATTGATCATTCAGGCAACGGGAACCGGTAAGACCCGTGTAGCCATTGCATTGGCCGAACTTCTGTTACGTACAGGCTGGGCTAAGCGTGTATTGTTCCTATGTGATCGCAAAGAACTGCGTATCCAGGCCGACGAGGCCTATAAGCAAAACTTACCCAGCGAACCACGCTGTATCATTGGGGAAACCAATAAAATCGACCAAACTGCGCGCGTTTATATCGCGACCTATCCGGGCATGATGAACCGTTTCACCCAGCTCGACGTCGGTTTTTTTGATCTCATTATTGCGGATGAAAGCCATCGCAGTATTTATAACAAATACAGGGATTTGTTCGACTATTTCGACGCGTTGCAAGTGGGACTTACCGCTACACCGGTGAAGTTCATCAGCCGAAACACCTTCGATATGTTCGACTGTGAAACGACGGACCCCACTTTTGAGTTTGGCCTTGATGCCGCGATCAATAACGAGCCGCCTTATCTGGTGCCGTTCCGGGCCAAAGACCTTACCACCGATTTTTTACGTGACGGGATTCATTACAACGATCTAACAGAAGAGCAAAAACGCCAACTGGAAGAAGATTTGGGCGAGGAAGAAGCTAAAAAGACTACCATTGCCGGGAAGGACATAGGTCGCAAAATTTTCAGTGAAGATACCGACCGTATCATTTTGGAAAATCTCATCAACAACGGCATTAAAGATGAAACGGGCTCCTTAGTCGGTAAGACCATCATCTTTGCACAGCGCCAAGATCATGCCGAACACCTGGAAAAGCTCTTTTGCAAACTCTACCCCCAGTTCGGCAGTAAAGTGTGCAAGGTGATTCACAATGCGATTCCCCATGTCGAAAGTCTCATTAAAGAATTCAAAAAGGCCGACAACGAGTTTCGGATTGCGATATCGGTCGATATGCTCGACACCGGGATCGATGTGCCCGAAGTGGTCAACCTGGTCTTTGCCAAGTCGGTCAAGTCTTGGGTGAAATTCTGGCAAATGATTGGGCGCGGAACGCGCCTGCGCCCAAATCTGTTCGGTCCAGGCAAGCATAAAACCGAGTTTTTGATCTTTGACCATTATGGCAACTTCGATTTTTTCGAAGAAGAATACCAAGAACCGGAAGACACGGGCGGCAAGTCCCTATTACAAACTACTTTTGAGGTGCGCTTGGAGCTTGCCCAAGCCGCGCTTAAACAGTGCCATGCCCAAGCTTTTGATGCGGCTGTAGAGCTTCTACGCGCAGATATTAATGATTTGCCGGACACCAGTATCGCCGTTAAACGAGAGCTGCGCGTGGTGCATCAGCTACAACAAACCGATTTGTTAAAAGCGCTGGATGCGAAAACTCAGCATCTCCTAGTGAACACGATTGCCCCTTTGATGTCAGCTAGGGTTTTGCGTGATAAGCACGCTACCGCCTTGGATAAACTCATCGCCAACATCGAACTCTGCCTGGTCGAACAAGCCAGCTGCTTTGATGATGGTCGCGATCAATTGCTGGCCGAGCTCGACAAACTTGCTGTTAACATTCAAGCCGTTCGTCAGAAAGATACAGTGATTGCCGAGGTACGCAGCGCAGAGTTCTGGCAGCAACCCAGCATTGAGAAACTCGAAACCGCCCGTAAAGAATTGCGCAGCATTATGAAATACCGGCAGTCGGGTAGCGGGGGAGTTTATGCCACGCCAAGGACCAAAACCGGTGATAATGGAGTTGAGGAGTTTGAGCGGGAAATCAAAATTGCCGGCGCCAACGAAGCGATGATTTACCGTCGTCGGCTGAAAAGCATTTTGGATAACATGATTGCTATGAATCCAACCCTGCAAAAAATACGCAAGGGCGAAGCCATCGCCGAAGCAGAGCTAAAGTCACTGACCTCCACGATACTCACCAGTCATCCGGGCGTCAGCCTGGAAGTGCTTAACGATTTTTATGGGCGCACTGCTGACCAATTGCAGCTAACGGTTCGGGAGCTGATTGGCCTCGACCCGCATGCAATTGAAGAGCATTTCAAAGGGTTTCTGCATGGCCATCCCAGTCTCACTGCCCAGCAAGTGCGATTTTTAAATTTATTGAAAAATTACATTGCCCAGCATGGTTCTATTGTGGTGGAGAAGCTCTATGAGCCCCCTTTCGATAGTATCTCTCACGAGGGCATTGATGGAATATTCAAACCCGATGATGTAAACGATCTGATCGAAGTGCTTCAACCTTTTTTGCGTGCTGACACGCAGACAGCAAATACCTAGGAGGACACATGCCGGCCATTCAATGGACCACTGAACTTACAGCCATTTTCTGCGTAGCCATGATTACCGTGGGCGTAATTGGTTATTTGGCGGCGACACTGCGCCACAGCCGCCGCAATACCGAGCTGAACGGCTTGCTAGACCAGACAAAGCAGGAACTGAGTAAAAACACTGAATTGCTTACTTCCGTTCGAGTACAGCATGAGGAACTGCAAGGTAAAAATCATCAATTAGCGTTAGGCGAAAATAAGTTAGAGCAACAATTATTAGCCGCAAAAGATAAATGTCAAAACTTGGAGGAACGCCTAATAGAAGTGCAAACCGAAGCTAAAACTGAACGCGAGGCTTTGCGCCAACAACTCGAAATAATTAATCATCAACATCACGAAGCTGAAAAGCAACGGGATACAGCTCAAACTGAAGCTCGTTCCATTAACCAACAACAGCAAGATTTACGTGATCGTCTGCAAGCGAATGAAAATGCGCTTCAAGAAGAGCGCAAAGAAGTCAATCGCTTAAAAGATGAGTTGGCGCAAGAAGGTAAAAAAGCCAAGGCGCTGGAAACCTCTGAAAAAGAAGCGCGTGAACAACTCCTGGAAGCGAAAGTGCTGTTAGCCGGTGCGATTGAAAAACAGGATACACTGCAGACACGCATAACGGATCTGAATAGCCAATACACCAAACTAAAAACCGAACAGGACGAGCGTGAAGCCAGCCATGCGCGCGAAGTGGCTAACTTTGAAAAACAAAAAGCCAGTTTAGCCGAGCAGTTTAAGCTACTTTCAAACGAGATACTGGAAGCCAAAGCCAAATCGCTGCAAGAAAGCAGCAAGCTCACGCTCAGCTCGATCATGAACCCTTTTCAGCAATCCATCGACAGCTTTAAAAAAGAAGTACAGGACATCCACCACCGTGAAACCACCCAGCAAGGCGAACTGCGCAAAGAACTGGAGTCGCTCAAAGAGTTGAACCGAAAAATCACTGCCGAAGCGCATGAGTTATCAACGGCTCTGCGCGGCCAGAAAAAACTGCAGGGCAATTGGGGCGAACTGGTGCTGGAAAACGTGCTGGATCGTTCCGGCCTGCAACTGGGCAAAGACTACCAGCGTGAAGTCAGTTTCACCACGGAAGAAGGGCGGCAGCGACCGGATGCCGTGGTTTACCTGCCACAAGGAAAGCATCTCATTATCGACGCCAAAGTTTCACTCAATGCATATACTCGCTTTGTCAATGCAGAAGATGAAACTGAACGCACTTTAGCGCTAAAAGAACATGTGCAAGCCGTTGCCAGCCGAATCAAAGAACTGGCCGATCGAGATTATTACAGACTTCCAGGATTGAAATCGCCAGAAATGGTGTTCATGTTCATTCCTATCGAATCGGCCTTTGTCGAGGCACTGAAAGCCGAGGAGACGCTTTTCCAATACGCTATTGAACACAACGTGCTGGTGGCAACGCCAACCACCTTGCTGACCAGCCTGAACATTGTTCGCCAGTTATGGCGTTACGAAGATCAAAACAAGCATACTGCCGCCCTGGCAAGCAAGGCCGAAGCCGTGTTCAGAAAGCTCAATATCTTCCTCTCCAGTTTTGAAAACATTAAAAAGGGTTTAGAGCGTGCGAATGAGGCGTATACGAGAGCCGAAAATCAACTCGTAAGCGGTAAAGGCAATCTGGTCAAGCAAGTCGGTGAGTTTAAAAACTTGGCGCCTGCCATCAGAGCCGAATTGCCTGAATATTTTGCCGAAAAAGCCGCGCTGGAAATCGACTTTATTCCAGTAGAAGTGGCGGGTGAAGATGCCGAAAACACTCTTAACAAAACAGAAGAGCAAGACACTGAAGTAATTACAGAGAACATCTAAATGCTAACAGGCCAATTAAGAAACAACATTGACAAGCTTTGGGAAAAGTTTTGGACCGGAGGTATCACTAACCCGTTAACCGTAATCGAACAAATCAGCTACCTCATCTTTGCCCGCATGCTGGACATGCAGGAAGAGGTGGCCGAGCGGAAAGCCGCACGCACCGGTAAAGACTTTGACCGTCTGTTTCCCAATACGCCTGAAGGCCAATTGTTGCGCTGGAAAAACTTTAAAAACCTCAGCGGTAAAGAGCTGCACAAGCACCTTAAAAACAATGTTTACCCTTATTTTGCCAAGTTGGGCCAGCAATCCGATGACGAAGATAGCTTGGGTAATGAAGGCAGTGCACGGGAAGCCTTGGGTCATATTGGCGAATACATGCAGGATGCCGATCTGGAAATCAAAAATGAGTCGGTATTGGTCTCTGCGGTTGAAATGGTCGACGAACTGCCGCTCACGCAAAGCGACGTTAAAGGTGATATCTACGAATATCTGCTCAGTAAACTGACCACCGCCGGCATTAACGGCCAGTTCCGCACGCCGCGTCATATCATCGATGCGATGGTCGAACTGATCGATCCGCAGCCGAGCGAGGTAATTTGCGATCCGGCTTGCGGCACCGCGGGGTTTCTCGCGCGGACCATGGAGTACTTAAATCGTAAGTATTCCAGCGATGCGGGCATATTCGAAGACGAGGAGGGTAACAAGCACTACACCGGCGACTTGTTGGAGCCGTACCGCGACCATATCAACAAGCAGATGTTCTGGGGCTTCGATTTCGATACTACCATGCTGCGCGTGTCCAGTATGAATATGGCTCTGCATGGCGTCAACAGTGCGAATATTCTGTATCAGGACTCTCTAAACAAATCCATCAAAGAACATTTTCCCCATCAGGAAGAAAACTTTTTTGATGTGATTCTGGCGAATCCGCCGTTTAAAGGCAGCCTGGACGAAACCAACACTAATCCCGATGTCCTGGGGTTGGTGAAAACCAAAAAAACAGAATTATTGTTTGTCGCGCATATTCTACGTGCACTGAAACTCGGTGGTCGCGCGGCGGTGATCGTGCCCGACGGCGTATTGTTCGGCTCCTCCAACGCTCACCAGCAACTGCGCCGGGAGTTAATCGAAAACAACCAGCTCGAAGGCATTGTCAGCTTGCCTAGCGGCGTGTTTAAACCTTACGCAGGGGTCAGCACCGCGATTCTGATATTTACCAAAGGTGGCAATACCGAACACGTCTGGTTCTATGACCTACAAGCGGACGGTTATTCGCTCGACGACAAGCGTACGCCGCTTAAAGGCGAAGGCAATAATGACTTACCAGATGCCATTGCGCAATGGAAAAAATATCGGGGACTTATTGAAGCCAATGCGCCAGCAGCCGAGATTGAAAAAATCTTTGGCGATAAGACCAGGAAAGCGTTTGTGGTGAATGCCAAAGCCATTGCCGACAACAAATTCGACCTGTCCATTAACCGCTACAAGGAAGTAGCGCTTGAGGAAGAAGCGTACGAAGATCCCAGGGTGATTTTAAAAAAGTTGAAGTCGTTGGAAACAGAGATTATGGATGACCTGAATGAGTTGGAGGAGATGCTGTGAGCTATCCTTTGGTTGAGCTTGGTTGTCTGGTTGATATCAAAACAGGGAAGCTTGATGCCAATGCGGCAATGAAGGATGGAAAATACCCATTTTTCACTTGCTCGCGGACTTCACTAGCTATTGACGAATACGCTTTTGATGTAGATGCGGTGTTAGTAGCCGGTAATGGTGACTTGAACGTAAAACACTACAAAGGAAAATTTAACGCTTATCAAAGAACATATGTCGTTGTAGTAAAGCAGAGTAATCTGCTAGACACTCGTTTTCTATACTATTTCATGGAGTCATACGTCAATCGATTAAGAGAAATGAGTATAGGAGGAGTAATCAAATATATAAAACTGGGAATGCTTACGGATGCTCTAATTCCCCTTCCATCCCTACCAGAACAAAAACGCATTGCCGCCATCCTAGACAAAGCCGATGCCATCCGCTGCAAACGCCAGCAAGCCATCCAACTCACCGACGAATTCCTGTGTGCCCTATTTCTGGATATGTTTGGCGACCCGGTGACGAATGGATGGGAGCCAGTGCCTGCGGAGAAATTGGCATTAGACGAAAAGGGAAGCATAAGAACAGGGCCTTTTGGTAGTCAGTTATTACACAGTGAATTTACCGACGATGGGATCGCTGTACTGGGAATCGATAACGCCGTTTCCAATACATTTTGTTGGGCCAAGCCAAGATATATATCTGAAGAAAAATATCAGGAGTTAAAAAGATATACCGTTTATCCAGATGATATTCTTATCACAATAATGGGAACATGCGGGAGAACTGCAATTGTTCCGGATAATTGTCCAACGGCGATTAACACAAAGCATTTGTGTTGCATTACTCTCGATAAAGAAAAATGTACGCCCGAGTTTCTTCATTCCTATTTTTTAATGCACCCTCATGCAAAGGATTATCTATCAAGAACTGCGAAAGGAGCTGTTATGGATGGCCTTAACATGGGGATTATCAAGGAACTTCCCGTATATCTCCCGCCAATTGAATTGCAGAGAAAATATTCTGTGATTCAAAAAAAGATTTTGACAAACAAGAATTCTATTCAATTGGCTAAAGCGGGCTTTGAAGAGCTATTTTCATCCCTCAGTCAAAAAGCATTTGCAGGCCAGTTATAGGAGTTTGGGAGCAGATGGATTTGTTTGAGCCGTTAAAAAAAGAAATCACAATACCCGGATGGTTTGCTCCTAATATCAAAATCGGGAGTAATCGAATTCATCATTGCCTCTACCGGCCGATAGTTGTCGAATTTTGCGTAAGAGATGCTGAATTTTCGGGGTATTTCGAACTGACGAGCGAGCTTAAACCGCTGTTTGATAAAATTTATCTAAAAAAATGGAATGCCAAAGGGCGTTGTCCTGAGGGGGCTTTAGCGCTGAAAGGTAAGGAGCAATTTGATATTGTTGGGCTCTCGAAAGACACTCCATTGCAGTGGGAGCATCCTCCGACAAAAAGCCCGAATCAGGAGCCGGATAGTATTATTCAATCTTGGCGAGGACTTTTTCAATTTAAAGAAGAAGACATTGAGCAATACGTTACCGGCTTACGGCGACCTCAGTTAGGTGCGCTACATGCAATATCTGCTTATTTCGCTACAGACAGGGAGTTAGAGCCTGCCACGGTTGTTTTGCCTACCGGCACAGGAAAGACAGAAACCATGCTGGCGACCATGGTCTATCAACAATGTCAAAAAATTCTGGTTATTGTTCCGTCCGATTCCTTGAGAACACAGATAGCCAACAAATTCTTCTCACTTGGTTATCTTCCAGAACTGGGCGTTGTGCCTCTTGATATTAATTATCCGTATGTGGCGGTGCTGAAATCGGGCCTCGAAACTAGTGAGGAGGCTGCAAGTCTAGCGGACGCGTCCAATGTAATTATTGCGACAACCAGTGCGCTAAGTGCAAGTAATGCTCAAGCTGTAGACGAGCTTTGCCAGAGATGCACTCACCTGTTCGTTGATGAAGCACATCATATTTCTGCCAATTCATGGTTGGCTATCCGTGAGCGGTTTAAGGGCAAAAAGGTCATTCAATTTACCGCGACACCGTTTAGAAACGACAAAAAGGCATTGGGTGGGCGAATTATCTATAACTACACCATGGGTGAAGCGCAACGAGCCGGTTATTTTACCCAGGTAAATCTGCTGCCGGTAGAAGAATACTATGCAGATGACATCGATCGCTCTATTGCTGAGAAGGCGGTTAACAAATTAAGAAACGACCTAAGTGAAGGGTTCGATCACTTAATGATGGCTCGAACCAGTAGTAAGAAGCGTGCGGAATCGCTTTTGGGGGTGTATCAGGCGATTGCTTCCGATTTCAATCCCATAGTCGTGCATTCTGTCTATGGAAAGCCCGAAATTAAAAAGCGACTCGATGGTTTGCTGTCGAGACAGTCGAAAATAGTGATCTGTGTGGACATGCTGGGGGAGGGCTACGATTTGCCCAATTTGAAAATTGCAGCCCTGCACGACTACCACAAAAGCCTTGCCGTAACTTTGCAGTTTATCGGGCGTTTTACCCGAGTAAGTCATTCCCAAAAGCTCGGTCAAGCAAGTGTGGTTATGAACGTTGCCGATCCAGCAGTTGAGGGAGCGTTACAGAATTTATATGCGCTTGGTGCCGATTGGGATAGCGTCTTGCGGAGGCTATCCGAAGGCAGGATTGAGAGGGAAATACGGCTTCAGGAAGTTGTTGATGCGTTGAAAAACAAAGGAAATTTGCACAACCAAATATCGCTATGGAATTTGGAGCCTTCGTATACCGTCATGCTGTTTCATGCCTCTTGTGAACAATGGCTGCCTGAGCGCTTTGCTGAAGATCTTCCAAAATTTGATGAGTATTGGCATGCCATCGCAGATGATGAGAATCTGCTGGTCGTGCTCGCCATTCAAACGGCACCCGTTAAGTGGGGCTCTTACAAAGATCTAAGAGATAGCAACTACAAGTTACTCATTGCACACTGGGATAAAGACCGTAAGGCGCTTTTTGTTTTTTCGAATGATTATAAGGCTTTTCGTGTTGGAAGCTTGGCTGAATCCATTTGCGATGGTCGCTGTGAGTTGTTAAGCGGAAACCGGATCTTCAATGTTTTTAATGGTATTCAGTACCCTCTGGCGAGAAACCTGGGCGCCGCCCAAATCGGAGCTATTAGCTTTACCCAATATTTTGGCCCGAATGTGACCGAGGGACTGTCTTTAATCGAAGCGTCACAGTCCAGTTTGAGTAATATCGCTGCATTGGGGTATGAATCAGGCGAGCGGGTTATTTGGGGCTGTTCGCAGAGAAAAGGTAAGGTCTGGTCGCCACAAAAAGGCGGATCGATTGCCGATTGGTGCGGTTGGGTAAAAAAAGCATGGGATAAGGTTATTACCGATGTGCCTGACGAGGAAAACATTACTCGAAACTTCCTGAGACCAGAACGTTTGCGGGAGCCATATCATGGCCATCCATTATCTGCGCAATGGGGCGAGCAATTATTAACCGCATTTGAAGACAAGGTGGATTTTTACTTTGGTAAAAAGGCCGTACCGTTTTACTTGGTGGATTTGAAGGTTGATGGCAAAGAAAACGATGGAAGTGTACGCATTGTTTTTGCTAGCGACGATTTTTTCTCGATATACAAACTGGTAATTGGTGGAGACGGATCAGGAAAAGGATACCAATATCGGTTGGTAGATGGTATCGAGCTTTCCATTCACAGAGGGAGTTCGGAGCCAATACCGTTACCCGAATATATGGTTTCAGATCCCGTTACTATTTATTATGCCGACAGCTCATTCTCTTACAATGCACATATTGTATCCGTTAATGAGGGCATCGGGATTTATTCAAAAGACGATATATCGGTTTTTGATTGGTCTGGAGTTGATATAAGAAGTGAGTCGATGCGATATGAGAGAGTTTCTAACTCGATCCAATGGGCTTACTTTCAGCATATCCAAGACGATTATGATGTGGTTGTCAATGATGATGGCTCCGGCGAATCGGCAGATTTAGTTGCCTTAAAAGTTCTTGATGATGCAATACTTTTAACGTTAGTCCACTGCAAGTTTTCATCGGAAGATAATCCCGGAGCAAGACTTAAAGACCTCTACGAAGTTTGCGGACAAGCTCAACGAAGTATTCGTTGGAAGCACCTCAATCTCAATTATCTGTACCACCATATAAAACGCCGCCAAGAACAATGGCGATCGCGAGGATATTCTCGGTTTCTAAAAGGTGCCATTGAAGATTTAGCTGCAATTAGAGATAGGGCCAGAACAAGCGCTTTAAATTTCCACGTGATTATTGTGCAGCCGGGATTGAGTGTGGAACAGATTACGCATGAAGGTTTAAAGTTATTAGGCAGTACGGCCTTATATATTAAAAAAACGACGATGGCTGACTTAAAAGTTATTGGCTCTGCCTAAGTGAAATTCTCATCATGAAAATTACAAAAATATCACTCACCAATTTTCGCTCTTTTAAATCCACACAGTCTATCGAATTAGCTCCGGTTACGCTGTTATTTGGGCCAAACAGTGTAGGTAAAAGCTCGGTATTGATGGCTTTAGCCTATGTTCAGCAGATTTTGAGCAAAGGCCACTGTAATCCGCAAAAGCTGGATGCATTAGGCGATAAGATGATTGGGGGATTCCGCTCTCTTGTCTACGGACAGGATACTAATCAATCCATTAAGATTCGCTTGTATTTTGATGCTGGCAATACACCATTCGTTAGTTACGCTACAGATGTTAGTAGGATGGCTGATGTTATGCGCATAGGTCCCGAGATTGTTCTTATGAAGGATTTTGGTGGAAGTATTGAAACCGGCGCGGTGGAATTTGAAATTAGCTGGTCAACTCGACATAAGAAAGCCTTTGTAAAAAATTACCGTGTTTGGATAAATGGACGCTATATCGGTTGTATTACATCAAGTGAAGACCAAAAGAATACAGTGATCAATGAGTTAAATACTAAACATCCTTTGTTACTTCCTTGCGACTACGAAGACTGGATGCAATCACATTACGGACCGGAGAATGAGCGTGAGTTATTTGATATTGAAGAGTTACATACCGAGTTTGAGCTGAATTTAAAAAACCTGAACCCAAATCCCGTGGAAACGGCAGCTATAGCAGATATAGAAAGTGCTGAGGAAAAGTTTGTAAATTGTATAGCTCCTATAAGTTTAGTTTGTCAACATGGTGCAATCCCAATGCTTGGTTTTCCAGTTATGACGAACCTTGATGGTCAGGACTTTCATAATTCCGGCGATCATCTTAATTTTCTTGTTATTCGTGAAGTATTAAGTCAGGCGTTTGTATTGCCCCTCGACAAGCTACTGGAGACTATTGATAAAAGTATTTTGATAGGGCCGTTGCGTGTCGTCCCGGATAATGAATATGTGCCGAATCCGCATCCTGAACAGGCTGATTGGGTGGATGGGTCGGCAGCCTGGGATTTGTTGCACAAAGATCCAAGTAGTGATGATTCGATAAAGAAGTTACTAAGGAATACCAGTAAATGGTTTTATTCAAAAGATAAACTCGATTCTGGGTACGAGGTAATCAACCGATCTCTAATTGACACGCTTCATCTGCAAGATGATTCAAATCCGGCAATGCTTGGGTTAATAAACAAGCGCCATGTATATTTCAGGGAATTGCGAACGGATATTTACCTTTCGGCAAACCAATTAGGCACAGGCATTTCGCAAGTATTGCCACTTGTCGTTGCGTCAAATTATGACTCGCTAGGATTGATTGGTATTGAGCAACCCGAGCTTCATCTTCATCCTCGATTTCAGGTTGAGTTGGCCGATCTATTTTTAACAACGCGAGATAAACATAGTTTTCTCATTGAAACTCACAGCGAACATATTGTATTGCGCCTGTTACGGAGAATTCGGGAATCTAATAAAGCGAAAACTGATAATAATATTATTAGTCCCGATGACATTAGTGTTGTTTATCTATCACCATCACCAGACGGCACAATTGCTGAACGGTTAGCTATAACTATGGATGGCGATTTTGAACACGATTGGCCACATGGCTTTTTCGATGAACGTGATGGGGAACTGTTTTAATGTATAAGGAGGTGGCATTTGATCCTGCCTGTATGGCCGATATCGAATATTACGGACTGGTGAGACAGCATTTTGGCTTCGAAAAAGGCCGTTATATTGCCGCCGATGTAAAGGCTTGGGCACGCGAGGCAATGAGGTATGTTAAAGCCTCAGATCTTCAGCCTGTCAAACAACAGTCAATAAAGAATTATCTGAACAGATTAGTTCGATCAAAAGACAATGATGAGTTTATTCTCCCAGCAGATCGAAGAGGTATAGATATTGAAGATTGGAATATATGGTGGCAAGAACAAAGGAAAATTAGAGAATTCTCGATCACCATTTCAGAGTCTGCGAGCGATGGTTGCATTAATGTCGATCGAATCAATATAGGTTGTAGTGAATGGGAAACCCCACCCTCTATTTCAGTTAGTCGTACAGCACAAGATATTGTAAATGTATTACTTCCTCTCGCATTGATAAGTGAGGAAATCACTATCATTGACCCATACTTTAGGCTTGTCGATAACGCTGTTCTCGTTGAAATTTTTAATCGGTTGGCGAATTCTTCAGTACGAAAATTAAGAATTGTAACCGCACTGAACACGGTGAGTGCCCAAAACGCCTATGATGGAAGCTATCGCTCGCTGAATGTTCGCCCAATCTCCTTTGAATGGATAGAAGCACCAGATAAGTTTTTCCATGATAGATATTTTATTACCGAGATTGGCGCAGTTCGCTCGGGTCATGGATTTATGGCTGATGTTGAGAAAGGCACTCATGCTGATTTGGCTAATTTAAACATTATCAGTCGAGATGAAGCATATAGAACGTTAATCTCTTTAGATGAATTGATTGAGAATGGTCGAGCGTCACAAGTATTTAATATTTAAGTTATGGTAATACAACACGAAATCGAGCGAGCACAATATCCGTAAAGCGGTAAGTCGTGATTGTTCGACCAGGACTCATTATTAAGAAAGCTGATGTAAAGTTTTTAGGTAAATGGCTTTATCTTAAAAAGACGCAGCGGCTGATTTGATGATATATGGTTCACCTTAGAATAAAAAAATCAATAAAAGTATAGGTTGAAATAAATGACGATAAGTATGCATAGAGTTAGAGCTCCCTCGATATTAGAATTTTCTATTTGGCTCGCTGCCTTTTTAAATCGAAGATCATTGAAGCAGCCTGATCAGCGCCCGCTTTATGAATATCATGTTAGTAATGAGGAGTACGGTGATTTAAAGCGTTTGCTCTCAGAGTTTGGCAATAAAGCTAGCTTTACCCAGGATAAAAGTGCAAACGCTTGCTTTACCTTGTTTTGTGCGGAGTGGTATCGGCGTGAATATGAGCGCGATTGCGGCTGGAGTTGGGACCCGATATGGTCGACATTAGGTTTTACACTTTCTGCAGGTGAGTTGAGACGAGTTGTACCTAAAGGTCTTGAAGAGTTTTGGGACCGTCCTATCCGTTTTTATGAATCGGAGCGGAGAAATTTCCTTGGCTCGGTATTCAGTGAAGGAGGATTGCCATTTCGCCTGCTTAAGCAATCAAATAATCGCTTCCAGTCTGTATTTGCAAGGATCCTTAAGCAATACGAAAGTGCCGAGCTTTTAGGCTATACCACAAGACAGCTGGCGACCAACCTGATTGAACAAGCGGGGCTGCCACAAGTTTTTTCGGAAGACACATCGGTGGAGCTGGTTGCGCAAATGGCGGACGAATTAGTCTCTATTGTTCATTTGTACGGGTTAGACAAACAAGATGAGCCTGTGAGTGAGCTTGATGCAGTCAGTCCAAAATGGCGTGAACGCTTTCCCATACCCCTCGATGAAGAAACGGGGAATGAGTTTCTTAATGGCTTACTCCGTACAGCTTCAACAAAAACGCGCGCGCAACGAGCCGCTGAGAGAAGTTGGAACTGTATACACTTTTTTACCAAGCAAAGCAGTGATGCCCTTCAAACAGAAATTACCTTTCCAAACGAGGTGACATTCAACCTGGATGGTGAGCCCCCTTCATGCCGCTTTGAGCTAGCAATTTATGAAGCAGAAAAACAGTTGGTCAGCTTAGGAGCTGGTTACGCTGTTTTAGAAAATAAAAGAGCCAGGGTTCGCCTGAAACAGGGGCGCGTTAGATGTAAACGAAAATCGCCGAGTGATGGGCTGACTCTCGTCGCTTTATATGGAGGCTCCGTACTCTCCGAAATACCTATTCAAAATACCGCAGTCACCGTCGGGGAAATACCGCTTGGCTTTGAGTCTGTAGACGAGCATTGGCAACTTTGTGGGCAAGCTAGCTTTAGAACGAAATGTACTGATCTATTGCTTTTGCTGCCAAACGACTCGGCAATTGATGTTGAGGGTGGCGTTTTTACCGAATACGATAAATGTCTTGGTTGTGATGCTGTTAATGTTCAAGGCCAATGTGTTGTCAGCGTAACGACTGAAGAAACATTTCGCATTAGAACAGGTGATTTGGTCTCGACAAGTCTCGCACTTGACTTGAAAGGTAATGTTTTAAAATGGCCCAGTTTGCCAAGTACCGTATTTTTAGGTGTACCCGCAGTTGAATGGATTATTTCTGATCCGGCCCTTGGTGCGAAAGGGACGTATATCCATCTTTCAGGCAAAGCGGTTGATGCGTGCTCGTTGCAACAACGACTGGGGCGTCACTATTTGTCAGTTCGCAATAATGAAAACATAACACTCCTGCGTAAACGTATTGGAATCCTCCCGGCTGATTTTAAAATTAAGCTAAAGAGCGGAGAGCAGTCTAATCGAGGGAGTATACTGTTTTACACCAAAACTCCGTGTCTTTATCAACTGGAAACGCCCCATGTTACGGTACGGCGTGTGCGACATGATGATCACACGGAATTTTCTCTCGAAGTGGTCGGGATGCCCCCCGCGCATGTGTCTGTGCTTATAACCCCTAATCTCGAAAGCGATCCAATTCGCATAGATTTACCTTTTCCTACGTCGGGTTATTTAGCATTTGATAAAGATGAACTGCCTTTACCAAAATCCTTGCCCATTTCAGAACTTTTGGGGGGGCGTATTTATTTGTTTGGACGGGCAGAGCAGTCAACAACCAAGTACACAATGGAATTGAGTTTAAAGGGAGGCATGGCCTCTAATGCACGCTATACATGGCATGTACGGGTTAGTGATAAGCCCCTTGAAGTGAATCTCTTTAACCTGAAAGACCAGATAGAGAGCTTACTTTCCTTACAAATTGGCATTGACCAAATCGTAGAACTGACCATCGACAATAATATCGTTTGTCGCATCGGTAGATATGCTGTTGAAATGCAGCTTGATGTTAGTCGGCGGTTATTGGTTTCATCAGCTAACATCAGCAAGCGTGGCAAGTTGCCCAAACCTATGCTAATGCTGTTGTGTGAGCCTGAGCGTCACCCAATCGAGCTACGTTCTCGTATGACACAAGGTGTCGCTACAGGTGAATTTGAACTACCGGATATTACTGACAAATTGGGTCCTTGGTTAATTGTTCCTCAAAAAAATTCATCTGTTGCGTTTCGGCCCTTATTCTTAGCTGGAAATTTAGAACAGGGTGAGCGTATTAGTGAGATACGCAATCTGCAGAGAGCGGTGTTAATGTTCAATCCTACATCGTCTTCGAATTCATTTGATGCAGTGTTGAATGCAATGGTGTTGGATCCTGCACACAGCAGTTGGCAATTCTTACGGGCTTTATACGACAATTACGGTTATTTGCCGCTGTCCACTTTTGAAGCTTGGCGTGCCTTAGCGAGGATCCCATCTGCTTTGGCAATGGCGATGTTTAAGTTTGAAATGTCTGTCGACTTTATCTCTCGTATTGAGGCTGAGTTCCCTTTTATATGGGAGCTGTTTCCAATTTTAGAGATAAAAAACGCAGCGAATAAATTAAAGTCTTACTTAATGCAGAAAGGTGTTAGGGAGGACTTCATACCTGAGCTTATCAAGAAAATGTATCAACGCCTCGGTGAGGCAATTCCGTCATATAACGGCAATATACAACAGTGGCTCAATGATGGTAGCCTTCCCCAAGAGGTTCAAATGCCAGAGGCGACGATGCAACGTGTTGTTTCCAGTTGGTATCAGGAGCTGATTCGAGCGAGAAGGGACGATAGTTGGCCAGAGTTTGGTGGTAGTCGTTTGAAACGCTGGTGTTTATCCCAACAAGAAAGTCCCATTTCATTCGAGCCCGAAATGGACTATCGCAATGCAGTTGTATATCTACCTGTATTTGCTGCTGCTGTAGCATTAGGGAAAAGCAAATTCGACGATGTTTTCGTTAATTCAACAGATGCAATATTCTTTTTAAGGCAAGTGAGAGATTTTGATAGCCAGTGGTTTGCTTATGTGTATCAGTATTCTCTGCTTCGTTTTGCCGCAAATAACAAATTAAAAAATAAGGAATTGGAATTCCATGTCTAAATATTTTTCTTCTCTTGTAGACCAGTCTTTATCACGCTCAACCGAAGCAACACTGGGCGTTCTGGGAATTACTAATCCTGCATTGCGTGAGCACTTAAGCTCTTTAATGAAGTCTGAATGCGGAAAGGATGGCTCTTTTCTAGCACCGCCTATTTTTGAGCAGATGTTTGGTTGGCAAGAATCAGACATCACGATGCATGATTTGGCAATCAAAGGGGGGCTTTTAAGCAAGGAAGTGGTCGAGTCGCTTGATGGCGAGCAAAACGGCCGCTACCGTTTCGGCGCGAACTGGCATCCTTTTACCCATCAGCTTGCGAGTTGGAGATCGCTACTCGAGAAGAAGCATTCTGTCGTTGTGACTAGCGGCACCGGCTCAGGGAAAACAGAATGCTTTATGGTCCCGGTACTGGAAGACCTTTACCGGGAATATAAGGACAACGGCAGCAAACCACTGATTGGTGTTCGCGCATTATTTCTCTATCCTCTCAATGCACTGATTAACTCGCAAAGAGAACGTTTAAATGCCTGGACTCAGTCCTTTGATAAAGGAATTCGTTATTGCCTTTACAACGGTAAAACGGAAGAGCATCGTGCGAAAGTCAGAAGTGAGCAGGCTTTAAAACTAAATGAGATCTTATCTCGTGAACTGATGCGGGAAGAGCCGGCGCCAATCCTCGTCACCAATGGCACGATGCTGGAATATATGCTTGTGCGCCAGATTGATGCGCCGATCTTACAACAGTCCCGGAAAGAACAGTCTCTTCGCTGGATAGTATTGGACGAAGCTCATACCTATGCCGGCTCACAGGCAGCGGAGTTGGCGTTGCAGTTGCGTCGAGTGATGCACGCCTTTGGCGTGAGCCCTCAACAGGTCCGCTTTGTGGCAACTTCCGCAACCATCGCAGGTGGCGATACTGAACAACAGTTGAAGAAGTTTCTTTCGGATTTATCCGGAGTACCAATCGATCAAATCGATGTTTTGGGTGGAAACCGGGTTATTCCGAGTCTGCCGAATAGCAAAAATGTTCCCGTCAAACTAGATGATTTGGAAGCGATACCGCTTACGAACACCAAGGCGCCTCATATTCATTTCGAGCGTTACCAAATGCTTACACACTCGCCGGAAGCCAGATTGCTTAGGGATATTTTAGTCACTACACCTAGGCCGCTAAAACTGACGGAAATTGCCGATCAATTCAGTCGACGAACAGGTCATAGCCTTTCTCAATCCGAGTTTCTACGTTGGCTAGATGTTTGTACAGGTACTCAGTCCTCCGAAGACGAACCCGCGTTTTTGAAGCTTAGAGCGCATTTTTTTCAGCGTACCATTCAAGGTCTTTGGTCGTGTTTTAATAAAGATTGTGAGGCGAAAAGGAATACACCTCTACCAGGAAATTGGCCTTTCGGTTATGTCTATGTAAGCCGGCGCCAAACCTGTAGCTGTGGCAGCCCTGTTTTTGAAGTGGGCTTTTGTAATGAATGCAACGAACCGCATTTATTGGCACGGGATAAACGGGGCAAATTGGTGCAATGGAACGAATCGGGGGGCGATGAGTTTTCTTTGTTGAGCGAGGTAGATAACGACGAAACGCCATCCGATAGGGAGTCGTCCCAGCGTTCCGCCAAAAATCTACTTATTTTGTCTTCCAGTCCTAATGAAGACCTAGGGTTTATTCCCGTTGATCTGGATATGAACAGCGCTGAATTTCACGTTAAATCAGGAGAGACTGTGCGTCTTGGCCTGAATGATGGTGAGGTGGTTTGTAGTAAAGTTGGCTGTGAATATGCGGGTAGCAAGGGGGCTTTACCTTTTCGGCGATCATTATTGGGTTCTCCGTTTTACGTAGCGAATGCAGTACCCACCGTCTTGGAATATTGCCCTGATTTCAAAAATGAAGATGGGCAAAAAGGGCACGGACCGCAATCACTGCCCGGCCGTGGTCGCAGACTGATTACGTTTACCGACAGTCGCCAGGGGACTGCACGTATGGCGGTGAGTATGCAGCAAGAAGCGGAACGAAATCGCGTGCGTGGTCTTATCGTAGAAGTGCTTTCATCTCACCAAAGGACTTTGTCAAATCAATCCACGCCTGCCGAGGGAGTCACGGCACAAGATTTGTTGGATCAAGCCAATAACCTTAGGGCTATGGGAATGGTTGCGATGGCAAATGTGCTTGAAGAGAAGGCGAGAACCGTGGCATCAGGCGCTGTAACGACATTGGCCGAGCTCACATGGGGTGAACTGGCCAATGAGCTTAGGCAAAAGACCGACATTAAAACATCGATGCTGCATTATAACCAATATCATAAGCCGGAAATTTTTAGGCCAAATGATGGGCCTTTAAAATTAGCTGAAATGCTGATGTTTCGTGAATTTATGCGTAGACCTAAATTTAAAAACAGTCTTGAAACCCAAGGCTTGGTTAAGGTCGGTTATAGTGGTCTAAAAAATATAAGTACTTTGCCGGATTATTGGGAAGACAGTAAGCTTTCTCTGACTGATTGGAAAGACTTCCTAAAAGTTGCTCTCGATTTTTATGTAAGAGAAGGGAGCTTTATCCAACTTGAGGAGGATTGGCGCTCATGGATTGGCACTCGCTTTTCGCCTAAGGTGTTGCGAAACCCAGTTTCCGAAGAAGCCGACGATAATCAAGTAAAGCGATGGCCAAACATTCGTAATGGAAATTACAGCCAGCGATTGATCAAAATGCTGCTATTGGCTGCCAACCTCGATCCAGCCAAAAAGGGCGATGTTGACCGTGTGAATTTTTGGTTAGGGAAAGCGTGGTTGCAATTGACCGAGAACAACCGGGTATTGAAGTCCGATGGGAACCGATTCTATCTGGCAAAAGAACAAATGACGTTTTCGTTAGTCGATAGAGCGTTTGTTTGTCCGGTCACTAATAAATTGTTGGATACCGCTTTTAAAGTCTTAACCCCTTACCTTCCCACTCATATCAAGTTCAATCGTTTGACAGATGAAGAACGTAACCGCTTTAAGGTAACAGAGGTCATGTTGCCAGAGGTTTGGGAGTTTGATCATTCGCAGGAAGATTATGTCCTCGGACTGGAAAAAGTGAGAAAGTTGGTTGGTAGCAACGAGGCGATTAGAAATCTAAGATCGCAAAATCTATGGACGAATCTTAACGATAGAGCCGTCGAAGGAGGGTTTTACTATCGCACTGCGGAGCACTCGGCACAACAATCTTCTGAGCGGCTCGAAGACTACGAAGAACTGTTTAAAAAAGGCCAAATCAACGTACTCAATTGCTCCACGACTATGGAAATGGGGGTAGATATTGGTGGTATTGCTGCCGTTGTAATGAATAACGTACCTCCGCATCCTGCAAACTATTTACAGCGTGCAGGGAGGGCTGGACGCAGTAAGGAAGCAAGAGCACTTGCTTATACCCTGTGTAAGGGTAATCCTCATGATCAACAGGTTTTTGCAAATCCATCTTGGCCTTTTGAAACTGTCATACCAGCACCTGCAGTTGCTCTTAATTCCGCTAGATTAGTTCAAAGGCACGTCAATTCGCTGATGTTGGCGAATTTTTTATGCCATGAGGTGGGTGTAACAACAAAAGAAAAGACCCGGCTCGATACACAATGGTTTTTTAATGACGAGCATGGCGACTCCCTTTGTGATCGTTTTATCAGTTGGCTTGGAAAAGCAACATTAGATTTAGACCAAGCTGTAAACGACTTGGCAAAAGGTACCGCGTTACAAGGTTTGTCGTCATTCCAGTTGCGAACTGAGACTATTATCAAAATCAAACAGCTTCAGTCGCGTTGGTTAGAGGATTATCGTTATCTTGTTGCCGAAGAAAGTAACGCAAAACCGAATAGTCCCTATTTAATGCGCATTCAAATAGAAAAGCGCCGTCATTCAGAAGAGTATCTTTTGCGAGATTTGGCTGCACGCACATTCTTGCCTGGCTATGGTTTTCCTACTGATGTTGTAAATTTCGATAATTTTACGATTGAGGATTACATACGTGAGAAGGAATCTAACAAAACTTCTACGAAAGACCGTGATGATAATGTATCCCGATATAAAGGATTGCCATCGCGCAACCTTGCTATTGCTGTTCGAGAATATGCACCGGGAGCCGAAGTTATTTTAGACGGAAGAGTGTTCCGTTCGGCTGGTGTATCGTTGCATTGGCATAATCTAAATAGCAATACCAATGAAGCACAGAAATTTGATATCGCATGGCGATGCGACAGCTGTGGTGGGCTTGGTTACGAAGAAGGTGTTGTTAAAAACTCAGAACTAGTCTGCACAAATGCTGACTGTAGGAGACCAATAAAACTCGCCAATATTAAAAAAGTTTTGCAGCCGGCTGGTTTTGTGACTGATGCGTATGAAAGCGTATCCAATAACATTGAGCACCAAAAATTTATACCTGTTGAGCCATCTTGGGTATTCGTTGATGCGAATAAAGTGCCTCTTCCAAATCCGGAACTTGGTTATATGACCTATGGGGTCAATGGCAAAGTTTTTCACCATAGCTCAGGTGAGCTTGGTCATGGCTATGCACTTTGCTTATCCTGCGGAAGAGCAGATTCTATGGTTACGGCTGAAGAATATCCTTCCGGATTGTCGCCTGCAGGCAGCCATTTTCCCCCTCGCCCAAGCAAAGAAGACAAAGATAAAAACAACAGGCGTTTACCATGTTCAGGCTCGGCGAATCTGGTTCCAAATGTCGTTTTGGGAGCCTATGCTTACACCGATGTTTTTGAATTGATTCTCCGTCGCCCAGTGTCTGGAGAGTTCCTCGCCGATGGTTTGGATGATACCAAGTCGATAGCGATTACGTTAGCCGTTGCATTACGGGCTGCACTTTCTGGCATTCTTGGTATTTCCCCTTCTGAGCTAGGTTATGCAATTCGTCCTGCGCGGTTAGAAAACGGTGCAGCCATTCGGGTTATTCAATTGTACGACATAATAAGCGGTGGAGCAGGATTCGCTTCTAGTGCGCCGATTCATATCGAAACATTGCTAGAGAAAATGGTTAAACAATTGGAATGTAGCCACTGTGAAACGGCTTGCAGTGAGTGTTTATTGGATTCCCAAACCCGTCATGATCATGACTCACTGGACCGTAAATTAGCTTTGGAATGGCTTGGGACTAACTTTGCTCGTCATGTTGAGCTACCCCAAGATGAGCAGTTGTTAACTGGTGCAAAATACTGCCCTGGCTCAGTTGAAGAAGTATTACGCAGACATATTAATGAAGGTGCTGAACGTCTTGTATTGTGGCTTAAGGGAAATGAAAATGAGTGGGATCTGCTTGCTCCAGAGTTCCGAAGAGCAATTCACAATTATCTTCTGCAAGATAATGTAAAGGTTGATTTGGTACTAGGATTTGAGCCGCAAGATATCGACCTCCAACATGATCTCTATCGTCTGTCCGTTGTTGGGGCTCGTATTTTCAAAAGCTCATTTGATGACAGCAATCCTATCGTTGCACAAGTTATAAAAGATGGAGCTGTTTTCACAATTGCTTCGAAGTTTTCTGATGCATTGGTTCCAGGTTCTTCATGGCATCAGCGGGGTGAGATGGTAGTTGAAGTCGAAGCAATCGATTCGGCAGAATTAACAGAAGTTGATACATCTCGCTGGATGACCAAAGCTGAATCATTGGTTTTCGATATCGAAATCGTTTCAGAACTTAATGGTGCTCTAAATAGCTTTGGATACAGATTCTGGAAACATATTTTTAGTAAACATGAAGAACTAAGCGCTTTGTGGGAGAATGGTAAAGTAACAGAGGTTGTTTACTCCGACAGATATATTCAGAACCCAGCCGCTGTAACGCTTTTGAGTGCTTTACTTAAGCCGGTCTTTGATAAGAATGCGAATGGTAATGCCTTAACTGTCAATACACTGTTCAAGCCGAAAGAGCGAAAAGGAAACCGGACTCATCATGACTGGATAAGTCGAGATGAATTTGAATCTTTTTCTCAGAAGTGGATCAGTAAAAAGCTGGATGCCCCTGTGATATTGAATATTTTCGGTAGTGTGAGAGATATTCCTCATCATAGGAAACTAATTATTAAATTAGACACAGGCAAGGCAATAAAAGTCAGGCTCGATCAGGGGATTGATTATTGGAACATACGGTTTGAGAAAGCCGCCGAGAGTTACTTCAACTTTGATGATAGCGTAGATTATCAATTGGCTTCCCTGTCTGACGCTTGCGGAAGAGCACAGGCAGTAAATGGTGAGCGATGGGCAACAGATGTGCTTGTAGAGGTGTTAGAATGAGTCTCTGAAAGACTACCAGGTAATCGGACCAGACATGACCTTGTTAGAGTGATGCAAGAAGCGTCCCGTGAGATAGGTATTTTATTATCACTCTATCCAAATGAGCTGGAAATTTCCAAGTAGCCAAACAGGACCTCAATAATTCACCTTAAACGTCGGACTGTCCTCCGGCCGGGTCTTGCGTTGATCGTAAATCCGCGTCGTGGCGATGTTCGCATGGCCTTGCCATTCCTGCACCTTGGCGATATCGGCTTGATGGTCGAGCGCATTGGTGGCGGCGGTAGCGCGTAAGGAATGCGCGCCAATCGTAAAACCCAGCTCGCTGGAATAAGCGCGCACTAGCTTATAGATGCCGTCGGGGGTGATCGCCTTCGCCCCTCCGCCTTTCGTATTGTTGCTGACCGGACGGAAGAGGGCGCCGGACTCATCGCTGGAAAACAGCTTTCAATATTTGCCACTATTGAGCGCTGAGTTTTTCCAGTCATAAAATTTACATATGGTAATAATATCAACATGATAGTGGTTGGCTTCTGAAAAATTTAAACGCTCTTTTGTTGTTAAAGTGGCAAAATTTAGACGCCGTTTTCCAATCTTACCTTTGTTATGGGTAATTGTACTTCCCTCAACATCCCGAGTAACGCTAGCTGATCCGGTTTTTGGATAAGGCTCAAGCCATGCGCGGTTTCGGTGATGGCCTCCTCATCAATCCAGGGATTTTTGATTGCTTTATTTAAGGTTGGGTAGTTGAATAAGCGCTATCGGTGTTTCAATTCCCTCGTCATTAGTTTTCAAAATGAAATCGTACAGCGTGCAGCTCACCATGCTGCGCGGACAATGGAAATTTCTTCGAAAGGCAGTGACGACCCAATTTTCAGCTCTAGCCTTATCTGCCCACCGTTGACACGCACCAATCATATAGTCAGCGGCTTGCCTTGGGGTAGCCGTCTGTTTGACCATAAAGTCTGAGGCATATTGGGCACACGATTGGATGATGCGGAAGCATTGCCCTGTCGAAAAGTCTTCTAGCTGATTTCTGAGCATGGCGGTAACGCTGTGCTCATCGGCTTCAGGAAACATCCGCTTCGCCGCGCAATAATCATAAAATTCTCTGCACTCCGCTAATGCAATATCCAAGGCCAGATCTGACACTTGCTCGTACCAGGGCGTCGGCCAGTTGCACTCAATTACGCGGGCTTCGATGTCTTGAATCAATTCGGAAGAAACGGTATCTGGCAGACTCCACTGCGCGTTAAAAGTAATGGCCATTTTATTATTTGATAAGGCAATGGATTTGGTGTGTGCTTGGCCCGAAATCTTAAGCAGTCCGGCTTCGATCAATCGCGACAAAAGGTCTTCACCATAACCGCCTGATGGCGCAAATGGCATCTTCGAACCGTTTGAAAGGCGAAATTTCATGCCGTTTTTGATTCTCGCAGGACCATAACACTGCATCAAAGATAATAACGATACGGCTTGTTCGAGAGACAAGTCGGCGGCTTTGAGGGAGTGATGCGTCGTTCGGCTAGGAGCTTGGGGCTGAATGGATGGGATTTTCTTTTGCTGTTTGTTCGTTTTGCTGCAATAGGAGCAGGCGCATGCTCTGGTTTTCCTATGCTGACAATGGGAGCAGTGTAGACCGTTCTTGTATTCATTTCGATACCCACCTTGGGAAATTCGCGGTAACACCATGACTGACTCACAGTTAGGGCATAACTCTGAACTGATTTCTGGAGGAAATAATTTATAGAGTTGAGGGAGCGCGCAGTCGATGTTGAATAGGCGAATCAAGTCGGAGACTTTGGTTTTGGCGTAGTAGGCCTGAATCAAGGTATCGATCTGTTCACTTGTTAAGTGGGCAAGTTTCGGATGAATCGTTGAATGGGACATAGCGAAAGGCGGCGAAACAAAAAAATACCAATATAAGCCGAAAAATCAAAATTGTCACTCATAGAGCGTGGCCTTATAAAATGCTGATCCGTAGTATAAAAACATGCTTGAACATGTTTCATCTACAACTGATCCTCGGATACTCTTTGGGGAACGCCTGATTCAGCTGCGTAAACGGCGCGGCTGGTCGCAGGAGCGTTTGTCGCTTGAAAGCGGAGTGGCGCGCAGTTATTTAGGGGGCGTCGAACGTGGACAACGGAATATTGCACTGTTGAATATTTGTCGCTTGGCAGAAGCGCTATCTGTATCCCCTGATGAATTATTACGCTTTCAGGGCGAATAAGTATATATTTGATGCCATTCACCAAGTGAATTTTCAACCGATTCATCTCTGTACACGACAAAAAATTTATCCCCAGGCTCTCACTCATGTTTGGAAAGCTATTATTTCGGGATTCTGCCCGTCAACTACGATCATGTCGGGCGGACATAAAAACAACACCCATAGCCTGAACCTGTCCTCAATTTTTTGGAGGCCATGCAAAAGGCTGTCTGTCAGATAATCCAGCCCATAGCGAAACAAACTCTGCTCCGGTC
>Ga0207968_100092_pt1 | contig 39934 bp, 59 predicted proteins | sample LakWasMet21_HOW5_2_FD_183867 | JGI IMG/M metagenome (GOLD analysis project Ga0207968, IMG submission 183867) | Freshwater sediment methanotrophic microbial communities from Lake Washington under simulated oxygen tension - Sediment Metagenome... | ecosystem: Environmental > Aquatic > Freshwater >...
CGTTATTCTCAGAAGTTTGAGAGGCATTTTTACTAGCTAGAGCTGAAGCAGCACTATTTGCTGCGTTATTCTCAGAAGTTTGAGAGGCATTTTTACTAGCTAGAGCTGAAGCAGCACTATTTGCTGCCTGAGTAACACTAGAAGTTACCGCAGTTTCACTCCAAGATTTCGTAGCGACATCTTGTGGATTCACCGGGTCAGATACGTTCTTAATTACTTTATTAAGACCATCAAACTTATTGTCAGCAATGTCCACCTGAAGTAACTGAGTGATTGAATCGCTAGACTCTTCAGCAATGTATAGAGACTGTGCTGTAGACATATCTAAGAGCTTCTCAGTTAACGTAGAGCCATCCACAAAGTCTACTAAAGGAGCTGTAGGGGTCTTACGTTTAACCACTACGATAGCGCCTGAGGCTGGAGTGTTAGTTGTGTTAATTGAAGCTGGTGTTACCCATGTGAATGTAGTATCTTCTACACCGTTCACTAATACTTCTACATGGGATTTTGAAAGATAAGGGAAAGTAACTGAGAATAACTTATTACTTCCGTCCCCTAGGTATGAAACACTTGAGAGTGCCATTGAGTTCCTTTGAGATAATTAGAGGGACACCCCTAGGATTAACCTAGAGATGTCTTGTGATTACTACTGAAGGTCTACCCCTAAGTTACTCTTAACGATTTCGTCATTACGAATGTCAATAAAATCCTGACGTTCCATGCCTACATCACCGAATAAAGAGTTTTTCTTAGAGTATTCTTTAGTGCCAATCTTTGAAGCTAGAGGTGTAACACGCTTGTAGTCGTACAAGTCATACTCTTTAGCGTAAGGTCTTTCCTGTCCTTGAGAGAACAATAGTGAATCGTACTGTAGAGCCTTCTTAGCGAGGTCTTTACGCTTGTTATAGATGTCAGATAAGGCGTTATTACGTGCTTCATCGGTCATCTTAGGGTCTTTGTAGTCACTTGATTCCATAACTTCCTCAAGAGAGTCCACTAAGTCCTTACCGTCACTATCTTTAATATGACGAACGAACTGCATGAAGTTCCACTTCTCTACACCGTCCAGTTTCACCCCTTCGATTACCCTAGTGACACCTCCTAGAATGACTTTATTAGGGTCTTTAAGTTGTAATCTACTTAATTCAGCAGCTACAGGGTGGGTATCAGGGATTCTCGATGTTATAGGGTTTAATCCGAAGGCTTCATAGTGTTTAGCCTTGCTTGGATTACCTAATAAATCAGGAACTGGAGGTAAGGTACGTGATAGACCAGGGATTTTGTTTTGGATTTCCTCTAGAGCTGAACTTGCTTCACGTAAGTAAGGGTCTTCAGCCTGTTTGTTAACCCATTTGATAGAGTTACCAGCAGGGAGTAAGTTGCCCGCCACCTTTTGGATGTAATTACCCATAGTGTCATTCTTAGCTGAGTCAAGAATCTGTGCGATACCTTGAGTCCAAGTCTTACTTAAGACGTACTTAGAAGCAACTCCGATAGGAATCGCCATAATCTCTAAGATTCCATCTGCTAGTTCATCGTCAGTTAATTCCTTAGCATTTGCTTCGATATAAGCTTGTACTGTTTCATGAACTGTCGCTGAGAAAAGTAGGAATGAGATTGGATTACCATCTAACCGACCTAGCTGTGTCTGTTCACCTGTCTCTTGGTCTACGTAAGATTGTTGGTCTACACCTAACTGAGTTAAATTACGTTGTGCTGCGAAGCTTTCAGTAATAGCTCCTTTTAGATAGCCTCCACTCGCTAGTGCAAGACCAGCAGTTAAGTACATAGTACCTAAACCAATCTGCGCTTCAGCTAAATCAGCCCTAGCGCCTCCAGCAGCCAACTCACCTAACATATAGTCAGATTGACCAGCCAGTGCGGGTGTTCTACGAGCCATGTATTTAATCAAATTCACAGGTGTCTTGATAAACGGAGCAGCAATGTAAGACCCCGGAATCATACGGAACCCTTCGATTAACTTCTGACCGCCTTCACCAAAAGCTTCAGTGAATGTACTACGCTCGGCTGACTCTTGGGCTTTCATAGAGATACCGTAGTAAGGCTCCCCGACTTTAGCGGTTGAAGCACCTAGTTCAATCTCACGGATTTTCGCTAGATACTCAGGAGTGCCAGCTTTTAGGCCAACTTTCTGAGCTTCTCGTTGAGCTAACGCTGAGAGTTCCCCACGGTAGAACATTGATTTAAAGAACTCGTCAGAAGCCATAAGAGACCTAGTGCCTCCCGGAATACTTCTTAAGACTGTTCCTGCTAAATCAATCCCTTTACCTAGCTTCTGCATTAAAGGCGCGTCACCATCCTTAATACCAAAGGAAGCGCCACTAAAGGCTGTCGTATGATTAGTCTCTAGAAACTTACCTTCAGCACCCATTACAGGAGAGTTAGTTCGCCATGATTGAGCGAAAGCCATAACACCCTCAGAGACGCCTTTAGCAAGTCCTAGAGCGTAATTATTAGCTTCCCTGAAGGATAGCTCACCTGAACCTGTTACTTGGCTTTTAACAGCCCCTGCGTATCGTTCCACAATAGCTCCACCCATAGATAAACTATTAGATAACGCATTGACTACGAACGTAGGTGGAGAGAATAAAGCATTGATATACACTTCAGTTGCAGCGTCTTTCCAGTTAGGAGCGTTAGCTGCTTTAGCCATCTGAGTGATACTTACAGAGTCAGGTAGTTGACCTACCATTTCAGCTAATTTATCCCAATCAGATTTACCTAAGCTATCTTGAATTGAAGTAATAGCACTAGCCATTTTAGAGCCAGTAGTAGGACGTTGCATAGCCTTCATAGCCCTAGCAATTTCAGCTTTATTATTAGAAACCATAGCATCAATCACTGTGAGTTTCTTAAAGGCATCTTTAAATTCTGCTGTAGTAACTTCTGAAGGTGCAGCCTTAACAATGTTAGCTAACTCTTTCACCTTATAAGCTACGGCTGCTCTAGTTTCTTCAGCTTTAATCACGAATGAATCTAAGCCTTCAACCCTAGCAGCAGCTTCAGGGATTGCGTCAGGAGATAACTTACCAGCAGCTTTAGCAGCCTCTGTCCAACCTCTGACGTGCTTACCGATTGCCATATCTTTAACCTGAGCGAACCCTTCAATCATATCTCTGATACCTTCTTCGGTATTTAGATACTTAAGGTTTACTAAGCCACTAGCTTTACTAGCAGCTCCCTCATAGTTTCCGTCTAGGTAATCTGTAGCGAAAGCTTTTTGAGTAGCTTCATCGGGAATTGTGATCGTTGGTTCTTTTAGAGTGAAGCGAGGTTTCTCTATAGAGTCATCTAGAGTCACATCCACTTTAGCGCCAGTAGCTGGGTCAGTCATATAAGAGACTGTTGCTTGGGAAGGAGGTACTAAACCATTCTCTTCAGCATAGACAGCTTTAGTCTTCTTATAGGCTCCTAACATTGCTATGAAAGGCTCTAATACCTTACCTACAATATAGCCTTCAGCAGTTTGTTTAACCCTAGCTAACAACTCAGGGTCATCTCCGTCAGCTTTCAGCCATTGAGTCATAGCGTTATCCATACCGGGAATCCCTGACTTCACAGCCATGTTGCTTAAGCGTTCTTCGTACGGATTAAACACTGAGAGGTCTGCTACAGCTCCCGCAGTACCTACCCCGACACCTGTCTTAAGTGTCTGAGCAGCTTTACCTACGCTACTGATAGCTTTAATACCCTTGACAGCCTTCAGAGCCGGAAGGAAACCTACCATGAACTGAGTGGCTGACTTAGTGATATTGCCTACTACACTCGTAGGAGCCTTAAGACCCACTGAAGCTAAGTCTTCACCAGTAACTCTAGGAGAATACTCTTCAGCTAACTTAGTGAAGTAGTCAGGGTCTTGTATCCATGAATCAGGCTGCATGGAGTTACCAAGGAAGTCAGCAATATTAGCTATGGTATGGTTGATTTCAGTACCAGCGTTAATAACACCGTTAGCTACTCCATAACCTATATCCTTAGCGTACCCTGCTACACCTTCTACAGTGTCACCAGTAGATTCCACTGGAGGAACTTTAGGTGTTCCATCGTCATTCAATGTTCCGTCATCAGGAATACGTTTAGCTGTCACTTCAATATCAGGCAATGCTAGTGCGGTATCTTGCGAACCCTCAATAGCAGCCATATCAGCAAGAAAAGCTTCATCACTTTGAGGTGTTACCGCCTTAATGTACTCATTACTTACGTCATCTGTCATTATTTAGTGCTTTCATGTTGTTTTAATGACTGTCGAGCCTGTGCTTCAGCCTTAGCTTTGCGTTGAATCATAAGTAAATCTTTAGGACTCATAGGAGCGACTGTCTTGTTTTTAACATCCTCCAAGTAAGCCTTCGGATTGGAGTTGTAGTAAGTTACTGGATTGGCTCTTTTGAGGTCTAGAGCATCAATTTTCTTATTAGCATCAGCTAATGTTCTATTAGCGAGCCCTGCCTCTTTAAGTAACTTAACGCCCATCTCAGCACCTTGAGCAGCAGCGTCTTTAGGAGCTACTCCTGAATCTACAAGGTCTTCAATAAGGTCTAGAACACGCGCCTTAACAGCATTAGCGTTACTACGCGCCTCTTCACCGTCTTTAGTCATGTTATAAGGAGAATAACCAGCGTTGACTTCAATCTCTTTTAGAGCTTGCTTAACAAAAGGATTGGATGGGAGTGGTTTCTCTTTATCAGCTCTGTTACTAGCAGCTTCTTTCTTAGACATTAACTTATCGAAAGCTGACTGAGAGATGTCTCCTACGTTATACGCCTGAGCGATACGACTAACACTCGCATCCCCTAGTCGTAACCTCACGTAGTTATCAGCTTGGTACTGAGTCTCTTGCTTCTTATCAATACCTGTTAGAGCTGTACTAACTGCACGAATAATTGAATCCTGAATTGGAATACCAGCTTCAGATTTCTTTCGTAAGTCTTCATTGATAGCTCTGAGTTTCTCAGCTCTTACCGTAGGGTCTGCGAAGGAGTTTGCATCTGTGATAGCGAACAACACCTGATTACCAATTACATCAGCAGCGTTCTTAAGAGCTTTCTCATTCTCAGTTTCTGTCTTATTACGAGCAGATACTTTAGCGGCTAGGATTTGACGTACATCAGCATCAATCTTATCTTTCCACTTAGGAATCTCGTAGAGACCCGGTGTTTTATCTGAGTGAGGTTGCTTAAAGATTTTCACTAGCGAGGTGTCCCCTGTCTCTTCCATTTTAGAGAGAACAGCTTGGTAAGCTAACTCGTCTAGTTGACTGTTAGTTTTACCGGGGAATTGAGCTTTAAGATTATCTCTACGAGCTTCATAGGTTGAAACACTGTAGTCCTGCCCTGCCCCCATCACATCGTTAATGTCGTGTCCAAACATACGGGTTAACTCTGCGTTATTTAAAGACTCCTGAAGGTCAGCTTTAAACTGTCCTTGAGTAGCTCTAATTTTCTCCATAGTCTTACCAGCAAGTGGTGTGAACTTCTGCATATAGGTTTCTGACTTATCCTTGAAGGGGTTAGTCTCCCACTGCTTCTTAAGAAAATCGTCTAGATCGCCAGCTTGTTTATCGAAAGATTGGTCATACTCTTGTAGAACCTTCTGATTCCAATCAGTCCAATCATTAACAGCTTTAACAGAGTCATAGCCATACTGCTCCATCTCACCTTTAGGAACTGGTGCACCTGTTTGAGCTGCTCGTTTACCTACCTCAGCAGCAGTTACTTTAGCTTCAGTCTGTCTTTCGGTAGCCCATTGGAGTAATTCAGGTTTAACAGCTCCTAGTGCTTCGGTGAGTTGTGCTAAACCAGTTTCTTTAGGAGCCTCATAGATTCTCAAGGGGTCAGCAGTAACCCTAAGTCGTCTAGAGTCCCCTGTCTGATACTTACTTGTGTCTTCGATAGTATTGATTACTTGTCGTTGACCGTTATTAAACTGTTGCTCTCTAGCCATTAGACTTTCGCTTTCGCTGCTTTAGTGGAGGCTGCTTGATATTTAGCGTATTCACCACCAATCTGTAAACCAGTTTGTAGTAATGACGGAGCATTAGCAGCAGCTTGGTTGTTATTAGATTGACCACTAGCCTGAGCCTGTCTATTGCTATAGTTAGTTTGCGTTTGATTGTTTAAACGATTCTTCTCAAGAGAGGCAATGTCAGTACCTTCCTGCATGAAAGAGTCAGCCAATAGACGGTCTGAAGATAATCCTAGCGCACCACTCTCACCAGCAATCGTAGCTAACTTAGCCCGTTCTAACTGACCTTGCTTAGTACGCTCAGACTTATCTAGTGCTGACTGTTCGTTAATCTGTTGTTGTCTTACGTTGTTCTGCTCATAGGAGAGAGCAGTAGCTTTATTAGAAGCATCAGCTTGACGTTCTGCTGTCTGAGTGCCACTGATATAGGAAGCACCATCAGAGACAGCAGAAATCGCAAGCATAGCTGTTGTAGGGTCACACATTAATTTTTCCTTGTATATGTAAAGGGATGAAAGGACACCCCATTTAATGTATAGGTGTGTGTCTTGTCTAATTGAAAACCTAACCAAGTTAGCCAGTTATGGGCTTTTGTATTCGATACTGACACGTAGTTAAAAGAGTACGGGAAGTCATCTGTGAGTTCCTTCACATACTCTTTACATTGCCTAATGAATTTTCTACATGATTTATCGAAGAGTAAGTCCGAAGTCAACATCCAAGGGATTCCCCCTAGGTGACTCTCACGGACTCCAAAGATAGCAATACAGCCTATCCCCTCCTCAATAACTGAGAAGCTCTTATAGGAAACCTCTACGCTTTCATATAAAGATTCCCCTATAGGAGCGTTAGGACGGGACGCTAATACTTCTTTAACGTCCTCTCCTCTTAGTCGTGTAGCTAGTTCTAAGCAATCCTGCCTAGTGCTGTTACGTCTTACATACGCCATTACAGGTGTTTAGAAGGAGCTGTTAACACGCCTTCCCACTCAGCAGCTTGAATTGTTGAAGGAAGTACGGAATCATTTAGAATAGTGATTGAGGACTTAGTGCTTTCCCCCATCACTGGCACTCTAAACTTCCCTGTACCAATAGAGATGTCCCCTAGAGTAGTGCCAGTGTCCCCTAGCGTTTTTCCTGTGTATGTATAGGTGTATAACCCACGACCATCAGGCACTACCTCTACTTTGAAATAACCTGTAGTGTCATAGAGAACCTCGAAGTTCTTAAGCTTAATCTTATAGTGGACTACAGCAATCTTCTGTTCATCCTTAAATACAACGGGAGAGAACGTATAACGAAGTGTGTAAGGTCTCCCAATATAAGACACCCCTGCTGAGTAATTCCCGACTAACCGCAAAGTGTATGCGGAAGGTGACGTAGGTGTTCTTACTGTCCCTCGCTGTCCTGTAAAGGATTCCCCTAGAGTAATTCTAAAGGTTGCATCTACAGGGTACGGAAGTGTCCATGTTGTCCAGCCATTAGCTGAATTATAAACACCAGTTGAGGCTACTTTCTGATCTAACAACACCCGTAAACCTAGCGAACCATCCGTAACGTCTTGTAAATCCATAGCCTCTAGATATGTACCATCACTACGTTTAACTGTTAGGTATAACTTAGTGTTAATAAAGTCAGCATCTAGAATTACTGCGCCACTATCAATAGTGAATTTAGACCATGAAGACTGTACTTTTTCATCAGGTGAACTCCAGTAATACCGATAGACGTATAGTGTGTTTCTCTCGTCTTTAGATAAGGCAATCACTAGGTTGTCTAGATTACTTGAAGCTAACTTATAGAGATTCTTAGGAATATACTTAGGGATATGCGCTGTAATGTCTGAGGCGTCATTAGTGTAAGTAAGGGGCTGTACTAGGTACTCTTTGATCCCTGAGTAATTACCTTTAGTTACACCGAAGAAAATACTTGTACCTGAGCTTGTAGGTTTAGCTGCTGCCTCAATAACAAACTCTGTAGTCACGTTAATAACTGCTGTCTTAGGAGATAGGATGTCCTTAGCAGTTAATTGAAACTGTGCTTGGTCAGCGAACAGCATCAAGGAGGTATTGAAAGCTAAAGCGTGTCGTAAGACAGCTACTTTAGTATGACTCACAGAGACATCTACAGGGTCTGTATCTAGTACCAATGTCACAGTCTCAGGGAAGAAGTTAAAGAAACTACCAGCCCTACTAAAGATTACATTTTCATCAGCGATAAACCCTAACCTATTTCTATGAAAGAACACATCTGCTAACTTTTTACCAATGAATGAGGGAAAAGACGCTGAAGTGTCATCACCGATTAAACGGTCAGCCCATACGTTTTTACTACAAGTGAAACTGCCTCCCCCGTTATTAACTAACCTGAAAGGCATTGTTAAAGCATTAAACTGTGTGAGTACACCGGGCTTGATAGTTTCACGCCAAGTGCCTGAGCCATCCCATTTAACATAGTAATTATCAAAAGCATTAGTACCAGTACCAGCAATCTCCCACACATCGCCTACTGCTTGGCCTGTAGTTGGTAAGTCTACGAATTGTTGCTTAGAACCTTTAAGAGTACCTCCTGCTACAGTAGCTGCTTTAGCAACCGTAACCGTCTTGTTAACGATAAAGGTATAGTCAGCTACAGTTACACAAGCGAAACTAGAAGAAGGGTCTGAAGCGTTTAGATAGGTTTTCCCATCAGGGAAACTTACCGTCTGTTCTACCCCTGTAATACTGTAGACCTTTAGATCACCGTTAGTGATTAAAACTTTAAATTGCTCTGTAGAGTCTCGGTTGATTGTGTGTACGAAAGTGTCTGTAAGAGTAGCTGTACTTAACTTTGCTACGTGGTCAGTATTTGGTCTCTTAGATAGTCCGTAGACGACTGAAGATAATCCATTGATTTGTTCTGAAGATTGGGAGGGTAATCTAAGAGATGGGGGCTGCTGACTAACCCCGTTATAAAGGTTCGGGATAGAGCGATTGACTAATCCCATTAGTTACCTTGAGATAATCTGAAAGACATCATAGTTATCCGCTAAGTTGTAATCCCGGGCAGAAGCTTCAAAGTCTTCTAACTGAGCTTTAGCCATTGTTTCTTCTACTGCTGTGTATTTCTCTGTAGCTTCGTCCCCCTGAACTCTTCGCTGGAATCTACGGGCTGCTAAGATTGCAATGTATTGTCTGGCGGGTTGAGGTAAGTCTGTCCAAGGAAGGAAAAATACAATGTCTACCCGGAGTGATTTATTAAAGGTGTACGTGTGATTCTTACGGTCATACAAGCGATTACCGCGCATCACAACGTCATGTTGGTTGTCTATATCACTTACGTCTAATGACAAAGTGTTGGAAGGGAAGACTAAGTTGTAGTCTAGGTTTAAAGCTAAAGGGTATTCTTCTTCATAGTTGAAGTGCCACCCTACTGTCTGCACCTCTCTACTTGCATCGTAGAGAAACTGTAGTGCCATTGAGATATGTAAGTCACCTGTAGTAACTAAAGACGAAACCGGAGATTCACCTACAGTTTCTAGCATTAGGTTTACTGCTTCTAGCTCACTCATTGGCTCGTATGTATTTGCCACAAGGGTTCCTTAAAATGAAAAAAAGCCAACCCAAGGTTTCCCTAAGATTGGCTTTCATTTGTTACTAATTAACTACTAAGATGTTTTCAACTCTACAGCACACTCACTGCGTAAGATACCGTGACCAACCGCGTATTTACTCACGATTAATGTACCTTGACGACGGATGTCATAATCTGACTCAGTAGCCAAGTCCAATAACTTAACAGTACCGATAGCTGACTTGTGCATTACAAGACCTACAGTTGTCGCAAAGTTACCTTGGTAAGCTGTTACGCCAGTTGTTACGTTAGTGTTAGGTAAAGCGTTAGTCTTAACAACTTCGATACCAGCTACTTTCAACACAGTACCGTCAGAGATTGCGCCTTGACCACCGTACCATTGGTTAATCACAGTTGTATTCTGTGCTAACAAGTAGTATTGAGCAGGGCGTAAGAATACATTACGTTCTTTACCTACGTTCTTCTCGTCAAGAGTTTGAGCAGCAGTAAACAAACCTGAAGCTAATAAAGTTGAATCTGTGCCGTAGCCAGCGTTAGTCAACACTGAACCACCCGGAGCACCTGTGATTGGAGAAGCACCACGAGCAGCTAACACACCTACTTGCGCTAAGTTCTTATCCATTGTTTCAGCTAGAACCTTACCAGCTTCCTCAGAGTAAACTGAGCGAACGTCATAGTGATTCTTCGCTTCGTCAATACGAGCGATAAATACTTGAGCTACTAACAAGTCATCAATAGTGATAACACGTTCAGCAGCAGCGATTGGAGTACCATTCAATTCAGTACCCGGTGTGTGATACGCAGCAGTTACAGTACCAGTAACAGGGAATTGAGCAGAACGACCATTAGAAATAGTACGAACCATTGAACGGTCTAAGAACACGTTGTCACGGTGGAAAGCAGTTAATACTTCACCTGAGAAAACTTTAAGGAATAAAGCTTGGTCGTCACCTGCTAAGTTGACTTGACCTAAACGTGAAGGAACAGCATTTGCCATATTTTGTAAATCCTTTGAAATGAGATGTGAACCAAGGGCGGTTCGAAGGGAAGTCATTTCAGTTGCTTACTACTAGCTCACACAGAGTTATCTCCCTCGGGAGGCTAAGGCTGCTTTGCGTATCGCTACTGTCGTAACGGGTACTACAAGAGAATCTATCAAAGCAAGTCTCTTAGCGTTGCACTAGGAGGGGATTGATAGATTTTAAAACTTGATGCCTATAATGAGCCGTAACTAGAACCTACAAGGAGGGGAAGTAAACGGCTCAGGCTAAAACTAGAAAATATTACTATTAGCTAACTTAGATTCAACTTTAGATCGGAAAGCAGGGTCTGATTTATACTTAGGGTCATTCATATCAGCCATCATCTCTTGTCGAGATTGATAAGAACCATCGCCAGTTTTACTATTAGTTGTCTTAGTGATTAAGTTGGCTGAAGCATTACCTGACTCTGAGTTGTATAGTGACCACATACCTTTAACAGCAGCTTCACGTACTTTAGAGTCTTTAGAATTAACCGCTACGTTGTAGTCAGCAATCTCTTCAGAGCTTAGGTTAGCCTTGGCATATTCAACCATTGCTTTGTAACCGTCAGCACCTTCAGTAATGCTATAAGCTTGCGCTCGTAGCACTTCAGCTTGAGCTTGCTTACCTTCAATGTAGTCAGCTACAACTTCTTTACTAATACCCGCTTTCGCTAAGGCTTCGTAAGACTCTTCAGATAACTCTCCTGACTCTGCGTACTCTTTAGAAAGAGCTGACATATCAAGACCCGCATCGGTGACAGCTTTATTTGCTGCATCTTCATCCGCTGGTTTATCTTCAGTTGTCTTAGCGTCTACCTTAGGAGCTTCTTTAGGAGGCTCTGCTGGTTTACCTTTAGACTTCTCTAGTTCTACATAGCTTTTCGCTAATGCTGTATAGTCCACAACACCTGTCTCAGCGTTGTAGAACTTATCAGGGATACCTTCAGGTTTTGCTGGAATCTCTGCTGGAGCTTCGGGTTCAACACCGCCATTTACAGCCGCAGAGCCTTTAGCAGCCATAGCAGCGATATACTCAGGAGACTCCGTAGAGTCCACTGGTTTTACTTCAAGGGTTTCTGCCATAGTTTAGTAGTGTGTAATCACAGTACCGTTAGCCAGTGTTACTTCTGAGCCTGACTTAACACCTTCTAGATTAACTGTAGGAAGACTTTCAGTTACCTCAGGTGTTTCTGCTGGAGTCACTACTGGAGCTGTTTCTACAGTTGTTTCTTTAGTTACAGGGGCTTTTGCCATAAATGTTTCCTTGTTAGTTATTGGGGAACAGGAGCTTGTTGTTGAGCAGCCATATCAGTCATTCCTTTTATAGCGTTCGGAATTGCTGCTTGAGCCATTTGAGCTGCTTGAGCTTGCTGTTCTTTTTGTTCTACTTCTTGCTGAGTCTTGATAAGGTTCTTAGTGTCAATCTGAAGTGCTGACGCTCTACGTTTAAAGTATTCATCTACACTCAGGAATTTAGCTAACACTTCCTGACCTAACACTTGACCTGACGAAGTGATAAACATATCTAATCTTTGCAAGTCTGAAGTACGTCCAAGGGCTTCCATACCAGTAGTGATAGTTGGTTTAACCATCCCTTTAGGAAGTGCTGGAATCTTTCCTTGACGTTGCATACGAGTCATCAAAAGAGAAACTAGCGGTAACTGAAGTTCCTGAGCTAACACACTATAGATACCACCAAGGGCATCTTCTAGTTCACTAGCCATGTAACGGATTTCTTCTGCTGTTACCCTATCACCTTTACGCTGTACTGCGGAGTTCAACATGAAAGCATAAGATAATCGCTCAGTAATTCCCTGTGCGACTTCCATAGCTACCCTGAAGTCCCCTTGCTTATCTGTCCGTAACATCGTGACATCTGCTGCATTACCTTCAACTACTGCAAGGTTCTGAGCTTCAGCTACTGTACGTTTACGTGTAGTCCCATTAGGGCTTACAAAGATAAGTAATTTAGCAGCAGCAGCAGAGGCTTCTACGATTGCCTTAGTGAGTCCCTCAAGTGACTTTAGATCACCTAAGTATTCCTCAACATAAGAACGACCATAATCCTCATTGTCTACTGAGATTAACCGTAGAGCCATCCAAGGATTCTTATCTTTTGGGTAGGATGTCTTAGTGGACTCAATGATTACTCCATTGATTTCTTGACTTACATCCCAACGACCTTTGTCATTGAGTTGTACCATTGTGTAGACTTCAATATCTTCATCGTCATTATCAATTAAGCCTTCTGTACTATTCTCTAAAGATGACTCACGAATCTCTGAGCGAATCTTAGGGTCTAGTACGTTAGCTGCAATGTTTTCTTTAGTGATAATTCGTACCACAGAACCCATAGGGTCACGGACACAAACATATCGGTCTAACCTAAAGACTCTTAACGAGATACTGTTAGGTGGTAAGTAAAATAAAACATTACCAGCGATAACTAATTGCTTAATGCCTTCAAATAATTGAACACGAATAGAAGATGAATTAACTTCACCTACAACTCGTTTCTCAATAGTTGATAGAGCGTCTTCAGCATCACCTCTAGATTTACCTAGAGCTTCTAACACAGAGTCATCTACAGATAATCTGAAGAATGGTTGTGAAGGAGGGAATAATGCTAAGAGTAACTTAGACGAGATATTGTTTAAGCCTCTTGCTCCTACGCCTTGGTAGGGGGTTTTAAACTTTACTGAACTGCCTTTAGCACTTGGAGGCACTAAGGTAGGGATAGTGTATAAAGCACACTCTCTAGCACGATTTAGATATATGTTACGGTCATTCTCTAGCCGACTGTACTCTCCGGCTATCGTAGTCGAACTACTAGCCATAGGTTTTACTATACGCCTGTAGGAATACCAAGACCGCTATCAACTCTAGTCGTCTTAAGAGCTTCTTTACCTTTTTTAACCGCCATACCAGCTTCCGTACTATCGGTATCAAGTTCCGAACCAGCTTGGAATGTTGGTACTTCTGCTGGAGGTGGTGGAGGTGGGGGTGCATCGGGGATGTCTGCGCCTAGGCACATAGTTAATCGTCCTGTTCTTTGTCTTTAGGTAGGAGTGATACGAGATGATCTATTAGCCTTCGCTGATAAACTTTTCCCCATAACTCCCTGTCTGAAATGTCGTCACTTGGACGAATCGGGGGGTATAGCTTGTCTAACTCTTTAACGAGGTCAACGCTATATGAAGGTAATTTGTGCATTGAATCCTTAGAGGAATCTTTAAGTAATCTAGAGTGGAATCTATTAGATAATCCTTAGCTCCACCCTGTTATTACTATAGGGTCTTGTTAAAACAGTAAGTGATTGAATTGTAAGGAAACACAGGTTAAAACGTAGGTTTAGTGAAACTCAGTAGGTGCTACTACAATGCGCTCACCTAACACTGTGTAGTGCTGGAAAATGAAGCGTGTCTTACGATAACCACTACCTAATTCAACTGTCTCATAAGACACTGCTTTAGGAGGTGACGGGTCATTCCATCTACTAAAGTCATAAGTTGGCGTAAGCTCCCACAAACATACAGAGCGTAACTCGTCCCACTCTTCAGGTGTCAGTAGGAAGTAATCAATTTTCTTACGACTTCGTTCAGCTTCAAGCTTCTTTTCATTAAGCTTATCTAGGATTGTCTTTTTATAAACTACTTTCATTCGTCTCTTTCCTTGGGTGTAATATCCACACCTAAACTCTTAGCCCACCCGAAGGCTGCTGATTGAGTTATCAGTGGATATTTTCTTAATGGGATAGCGAAACCTGACCCCGCAGCTAAATCAGCTTTGGAGATAAGTTTCTTATGGGGATGTTTGATTGACTTGAAGGAAGCTAGTAGCCGTACACAGAGCTGGTCATACTCAGTATCAGGGATTGCACTTATGTCGTGCTGATAGTAAAGGTATGAAGCCATCAGGAAGTAAGCTACAAGCTGTCCTTCCCGAAGGTCTTCAGCTTTAAACACTACTTTTGCTTATTCTTCCAGATACTGTAAGGGGAATTTAAGAGAGTCCATACCATGAAGGCAAGGACTATCCCTACCTGAGCAGCTAAGGTAGTTAGGTAAATTACTATTACACCCACCCATTCAAAGGCTTCCTTAAGATTGTCAAACTGAGTGCGGGTGTTCTTCCAATCACGTTTACTTGGTAAATGTAAGCCTGTTTCTTCCCACATCTGAGAGTAGGCTTCAGCTACTTTATTCCCCACTCGTTCTAATAACTTCTTCATCTTATTTACCTTGAGGTTGTTGAGGAATACATGGGGTGTTCCAACCAGCGGGAATCACTTGTGGACACAAAGGGTACTGAGGAGCTACTTGTGGATGTTCGCTAGGTTGAGCTAAACGATTACCAATGTAAGAACCCGCACCAGTAGCTAATAGAGTTCCGAAGAAGCCCATACCACCGCTAGTTGTATTCTGAGTAATGTTCTGTTGGACTACAGTTGTCTTACGAACTACAGGACGAGGAGCTGTATAACGTGGTGTTGAGTAGCTTCGTGCGGGTGAACTGTAAGAACGACTTGAGGAGAAACTGCGAGAGCCTCCAAAAGAACCACCATAACGACCAGCCTCAGCGATTGTCGAGAGAGTCATTAGGGAGAGCGTTAAAACGGAAAGAATCTTTTTCATTTTTGGGAAGGTTCCATAGGGTTATCGGGGGTAACTTCAGGGGAATCCAAGAGATTGTCTTTGGGTTTCTTCCTGAAGATGTTGTCGTAGTTGTTTGAGTAGAGTTCACTTGTAGGTTTTGTCTTAAGTGAGTCCCCTGTTACATCATTCTTAGCTGTCGCCATTTACCACTAGCTCATTAAGAAAACGAACACAGTCAGCGCATATGTGAATATGTTGACCCCTGTTGCTATAGCTGTACCAAGTAATCATCTTTTCAGTTTTAGGTTTAATGTCCTTAGCGCAAACTCTACAAGTGGCTACTCGGGTAGATAATCGGTATTCAACTGTGTGCTTGCGACTATAGGGGTTTACCGTTTCCATTAGGCTTCTCCATATTCAAATTGAATCAATAGATCAATAGCGTGTTTAGCTTTCAGTAAGTCTTCCTTACCACCTTTACTACGGAAGCGTGTGACGTACTTAATAGCTGTGTGCTGACAAGCATCAAGATTGTTAGCCATTGAATATTCCATTGGTTGAATCTTGAGACTCTTATAGTGACCACCACCTACTTGAGTGTCTAAAGCCGTCTTCGGGGCTTCTGAAGTATCTTGGTGTAACGCTGCGTAAGCTTCAGGTGTTAACTTCTGAGTTCCTATAAGAGTTTCTTTAGGTTCCCAATGAACTAAGGTCTTGAATGATGTGCAATCCCAACATTTAGAAGGCCCTTCATTAAGACCACCTTCAGGTTTATGTAAGCAAGTCTCACAACTTACTAATGATGTATTATTTGTTTCCATTATGCCCTTTTAAATATTTAACAACTGCTTGGAGTTCTTCTAAACTTCCATCTCGTTTTAGAACGTTTGCTCTAGCGGATATAATTTTCACGTTTCCCTTAACGTATCCTAAACTCGGAATAACTTTGTCTAGGCTTGGGGAGTCGTACCACTGGCATGTACCAAAAGGTATCCCTAACACGGGACACTTCTCAGGTAACACTAGATCAGTCTCAGCAATATCAAACGGGTAGCCATTTTTGGAAGCACGGGCTTTAGCTGAGATGTACATACGCTTGATTGGCTTACTGCGGAGATATTCGTTATGGTCTTTATTCACACAGTCTCTACAAGAATGGCGGTGCGCTCCAGCTTTAACAGGAAAACACTTTAATAACTTAGTTTCGCCACACCTTTTACAGAGCCTATGGATTCCAGTAGATGGGCTGTTGAAGCTGGAAGTCATAGTCAGTGTGTCTACAGATACGGGCGACACGCGCTTGTGTTATTGCGTCGTACTCAGTGAGACCTTTAGATTCATACAGAGAAACTATTGCTTTCCATACGTCGTCTGTAGGTTCCTTGTTGTAACGAATCTCTACTTCACCCTTACGTTTTCCACGTTTAAACTCATACTCATAAGGAACCAATAAGTAAGGCTCTTTAAGTAATTCGTCTGCTGTGACCTTACCTACTCCTGGGCAACCTTTGTAACCATCAGTTGTATCTCCCATGAGGGTCTGTAACATATGCCAGTAGTCAGCTACTTCAGGTGTAATGAGGTAAGGTTTCTTATCCTTAGCTGGATTCCATAGCCACCCCGGAATACTTTTTAAGTCCTTATCTTCGCTAATGATAATTTTTTTACCTGAGATTAACTTAGGATGTGTACTTAAAATACCTAAACAATCATCTGCTTCAAGAGTAGGTTTACGGAAGCTTTTGTATTCCTCAGCCATAAACTGTTTGATAGGTTCAAGTAATAAAGGTCTTTCGGTTCCTTTACGGTTTCCTTTATAAGAGGGAAGGACTTTGTTTCGCCAATTACTAACAGGACAGGTAAGACATACTATTAATTCATCTGCTTTTGTCTCTGCCATGTACCAAGTGAAGCGGTCTCTAACTAGCTGTTTAACTTCTTCAAAGTCTGTAGTAGTTACTGACACTACACCGGGTTCCCATTCAAAGGTCTTTTGATTAGTTGAGGCTATTCGGCATGCGTCAATATCCGCATCAATTAGAAGTGTTGTTATGTGAAGCCCCTTTCTTTAATAAGCTCCGGTGAGGCGTAGAGAAGGCTCTCTCTACTGTAAAGCCCCTTCTGAATATTCTTAAATAGAGTGTGTGGTACGGGAGTGCTAAATCGTCCGCCCAAAGAGCAAGCGGTTTAGTAATCCCGTTAAATGTAAGCTCTACGGAATTTGTACGATTACAGGCTTGCTCTCTAGGTGTTGCCCATCTACAGTTATCTTTTAAATACCCCTTGTTGGAATCCATGCGGTCTAAGGTTTTACCTGTAGGTCTTTCCCCCATATCCTCTAAGAAGTTCTCAAAGTCAGTCCATCTATCACAGTAAGTAATACCTCGACCACCATACTCAGCGTAGTAAGTAAAGGAAGGGTTATCACACCTAGTCTTCATGTTTGCCCATGTACGATAAGTTGCTGTCATCGGATGCCTATGTCCATGAGTTTTACTTGACAATAGGCTCTACTTTCTTTTTAGTGTTGGTATCTTTAATGATGTAACCTACAGGTAACTTAGCGATTACTTCTGAGGCTGTCTTGAGGTCTAAGTACATGGTTGACTTAGTGTTTGATATGTCGAGGTAAAGATTCCCGTTACGATCATGAATAGTGAAAGCCATTACCAGTAATTCTCACTAACGGAAGCGTCTACTAAACTCGTCATAGAATTTACTATTAGAGCAATTACTAAGACTACACCTAGAATACAACTTAACATCACCATCGGTATTCTCCTCCAGCCCCTACAAAGTAATCCCCATCTGAATGTAGGCTACCAGTGAGTCCCAAGTGAACCCCTTTGATTTGCACTAAGTCTTCTCTTACGTTTAACCTAAGTACAGGATTAGAACTGTTACGTTTAAACCCGTAGTCAACCGCAGCGTATCCTCGGTGTTCTAAAGCAAACCAAGGGGATGGTAGTTTCGTAGTATAGGTAGTAGTTTCCCCTGTACTAATGTCCAAGACCTGACTAACTTGGGTAGCCCGTTCAGACCCTTTAATAACACTCGAATCCGTGAGTTTGATGTTAGCGTTATGTACTGCTTCCTTTGGTAACGAGAGGCGACTTTTGATTGTGTCTTTATAAACCTTGAGAGTTTTCTTTGGTGTCTCAAGAGTTACCTCCACTTTCTCTTCGTGTTTAACTACAGGATTAACCTGAGCGATTACTGCTTCAGGTGTTGGTGGCTGTGTCTTCTGATTCTTCAGGTAACTCGTAGCTAAATCTAGAGTCAACCCTAGAGCTGCAAGTAGGACAATCCACTTGAGTATCGGAGGTTTCGGTATCCACTCCGATACTTGGGGTAATGATAATTTCATCATCTTGAGATTCCTTAAGTGTGAATAAATGAGAGCATCCTTCAGGTGTAACCCTCCAAATTCCCCCGTAGTTTCCTAGGGGGTCTAAGGTAGTGATTAAGCCTAAAGAAGCTGCGAGTGCAACGAGCCTAGGGTTTTCTCTAAAGAACTGAGATTGAAGGGCTATGCCTCCCTTCCACGCTTTCTCTAGAGCTATGGCTAATGGGTTTCTTTCCATGAGTTTCCTATGACGTACTCGCCCGTAATCGGACAAGCAAAGTTGAAGTGTTCACCAGCTAGTTGTAAGGCTTTAACACAGCACTGACCTACATACTCTGCGTGTTGTGGTAAGACCTCTATCTGGAATTCATCATGAACATTGCAGACGAACTCGTAGTCTTCACCCGGAACTAAAGTTTCCTTTAAGAGACTATCTAGACAAACCAATGCTTGTTTCATGATGATTGCTCCGGCTGATTGGAGTAATGTATTAAGAGCTGCGTGTGAACTTCTAACGTGTAGTTGTCTTCCGTCTAAACCCTTGAGATATCCTACATAACCCTTGTTCTTAGTCGTTACTTTTCTACCGTCAATCCACTTGGTTGTCGAAGGTTCTACCTTAGCTTTAACCCTCTCGACCAACTTAGCCATAGCTGGAATTGCTTCTAAGAATTTTGCCCTAGATTCCTTACCAGCTTTTCTAGCTTTGTCACCTTTAGGATAACCTAAGACAGTCCCTAGTTTCTCGTCTCCAGCTCCATATAAATATGCATCGTTGTGTTCAGGAGAGTTCGTTAAGCTCTCCCCGCCCTTCGGCTGCTATGTATCCCTACATAGACCAGACTATATCTTCATCCTATTTCTAGGAGGTATGCGCTTCGAGCCACTTAGCTCTACTCCTTTTCAGGATAGTCGTTGCACCTTCAAGTATTCCATCGAATTAGCAATAGTCGTTAAGTCGTCTTTAAACAAACCTAATGCCCTATTACAGTTATGACATAGAAGCCCTCGTACAGCCCCTGTTTTATGACAGTGATCCACTACGAGTTTTAATTTATGTCTCTCTTTATCCATTACAAAACCTTCTGTTTTACATATCGCACAGACATTGCTTTGCTCCTCGAGCATCTCAGCGTACCTGTCGTAAGTTATTCCATACTCTCTTATTAAATAAGCAGAGGTAACACCGTAGTCAGCACACTGTTGACTACAGTATTTATGACTAGGAGCTTTAGGAGTGAAGTTTGTACTACACCTTTTACAAGGTTTATCTTTGAAGAATCCTTGTGGATATTTGGAGGGTGAGGCAGTCATGGTTGATTGCGCTCTATTACCATTTCGATACTTTATTTCCATTAATTCCTTTGTTAAGGATGGAATACTTGCTTGGCTCAGTATTGGCTGTTCTAGCTGTTCACTGAGTTCACATACTTTTTTACTGATAGTCTCCTATCAGGGATACCTATAGTTAATATCCATGTTTTTGCGACATCCCTAGATTCAATCCCAAGAGCCTTACGATTAACCGTATGAATCTCAGTGCCATCTTCCTTACGTCCACTAACAACGACTGTAATGTAATCACCACCATCGAAAGCAGCCATGTAACCAGCTAGACATCTCAACTCTAAAGCTGAAGCATCCGCACCGACTAACACATAACCCTTACGAGGTTTAAACAAGGCTCTACATTCAGCTCCCCACGGAGAGTAAATAGCAGGAACTTGAGCTAGGTTAGGATTGGAGTGAGTCATACGACCTGTAACAGCACCGTTAGTTACTACACCACCATGAATAATCCCGTTACGTTGGAGCTTCAGCCACGCTTGTTCACCTTCAGCAATCTGTCCGACTCTCTTATTGAGCATCATGTAGGTAGCTAGAAGTTTTGCTTCAGGATAGGGAAGCTGACTTAATACTAGGTCATCAACTTTAGGTTTACCGTCTGCTGTGAACTCGTCAGGTTTCCACCCTCGCATTACCTTAAGACGACCTGAGATATGATCTCTAGAACCCGGATTAAACTCTGTTAGTTTGAGCTTAGTTACTGGAGCATCTTTAACGTAACCTAGTCGCTTGTTGTCAGCTTTAGGTACGAACTCTTTACCGTCTCTAAGATAGAAAGGTTTGAAAGTTTCTCGTAGGTTTCTCTCGATAACCATACGTTCTTTAGATAACGTAGCGTATAAATCAGCAGCTCCACTAACATCAAAGGCGAAGCCTCTACGTTCTTGTCTAGCTATGATGTTCGCTACTTGATGTTCTAAGCGTAAAGCTTGCTCTGAGTAGTTAATAGATAGGAAGTGTTTATGAACAGCCTCAAGGGTCTCTACGTCACCTACACAGTAGTCTTCCATCTCTTGAGACCACTCTTCAAAACCACCTTCATAACCAATCTTGTGAATCCCTACCCGTTGTCCCCATGCTTCTAAAGAATGTCTACCGATATTCTTAGGGGCTAACTTACCCTTCTGTATTAACTTAGGGTCAGTATCAAACAGGTTAGTGAACATCAATCTAGACATTACCAAGGTGTCAACTAAGCGAGTTTCCTCAATGTCAAACCAAGGGTAGACTTTCTTTAATGCTGGTATGTCAAACTTGATACCGTTGTGAAACACTAAGTCTTCTTTAGTTTCCATCATGTACCGAAGACCACTAGCTACAGTGTCAGCTTTACCGAATGAGAACTGCTGCTGGTTGTTAAAGCGCATGGATTGACCACGAACTTTAAGAACCATACAGTGAACTTGTGTTGTGTTCTCTAGGTATCCATCGGTCTCAATGTCACCATAGATATATTGTTTACTGATACTTTTCTCCCTTACGAGAATATTGTTACGAGGGTACTATCAGATTAAAAAGGACAGTCGTCTTTTTCTGCTGGAGTATTAAACGGATTAGGTTCTAGGAACTGATCGGTCTCTTCGTTGTAGAACACAGGGAACCTACCAGCTCTCCCGTATTCACGGTCTTTGAGTAAAACTATGTGTCCTAGATTTCTCTCTTCTGCTGGTAGCTCAGGGTCTTTGTTACGCTCAATGCCTAACATATAGTTACCGAAGCGCATTAACCCACGACTACCTGTGAATTGACTCTCTAGAACTCTACCGCCCTCTTCATGTGAAGCCCCCTTTGCGGGTGCGTTAAGATGTGAGAAACCATATAAAGTGAAGTCAAGCTCTTGGAGTAAATCTTTAATTTCCTTAGCAATCTTATTTACTTCATCGTTAGCTTCTGAGGATGGAAGATGTGCGACCATGACTGTCAGGTTATCTAAGAAGACATGTTTGACACCTAGAGAAACCACCATGTATCTGATAGCTTTCTTAATGTCGTCCCATTCAGTCCCGCTAGTTGCATGGTTGTATAGAAAGACTTTATCTTTGAGGGTGTCTATAGCTTCTTTGATTTCTTCCTGCGTGTACCCCAAGTCAGGGCGGTGGAAAGCCTTACCTACAAACTTACCAGCGATACCCTTCAAGGTTTTACCTACAGGTTCCTCAAGCATGAAGACACCTACAGTTTGATTATGTACGTTCACTAACCAAGACTGAAGTTCCTTAGCCCAATTAGTTTTACCGATACCTACACCAGCTCCAATGTAGTATGAAGTCTTGCTTTGGATTCCGAAAGTCAACTCAGTGAGAGAATCCCAACACCAAGGGATGCCCATAGTAGGAACTTTAATAGCCTCTTCAAAGGCATCCTCTACACTCAGGACAGCTTCAGGACGATACACCTTAGCATCCCATATAGCCTTAATGATTTCATCACCACGATTAGCCATAAGCATCTCATTGGCATCTTTAAGGGGAAGCCTAGCAATCTTAAGTTTACCCGGAGTGAATAAGTCCACACAGTCTTCGATAGCTAGTTGACCGGGTTCATCATTGTCAAACATTAAGACTACTTCATCGAAGTTCTCAAGCCACTCTAAGTTTGTCTGAAGACTCTTACGTGCTGCTTGCGCTCCATTCGGGATAGACACTACAGCCCACTTATTGTTTTGTACTTGAGATACCGTCAGCGCATCAATCTCACCTTCAGTAATTACTACTCGTAATCCACCGTCTCTCCACAGGTGCATCCCATAGAGACCCATCTTTTTACCTTCACCTACTACAGTAAAGGACTTATCAGCAAAGCGTAACTTCTGAGCTACGATTTGACCATCTTTGATATGACTAGCAATCTGCACAGTCTTACCATTTTTCTTACCTACTTTGTACCCCCACTTAGCACAGGTCTCCTCTGAGATTCCTCGCTTGGGTAATGCTTGTACTTCACCGTCAAGAATTAAATCGCCAGCCATCTTAGGTTTGTTCCTTTGTGTGTTAGTTGAGGGAGCCTCTGAATCGGGGAACTTGTAGTAATCACACCCCATCCCGAAGCAGGACTGATGACCGTTGGTATAAACCGCTAGACAGTCACTGCCTCCACACTTGGGGCAACTGGAATGATGGCTGAATACTTTTGGAGTTAATTTATCCCGCATTGAAGAACTCTCCGTGAAGCTCAGTGGCTTTTTTGCAATAGGCTTGGTGTGCTAACTCTGCTGAGGGAAACGTACCCAAATTGAAATATTTTTTACCACTACCTACTCTTGCACGATACTTATCGTTTACAGAGGTAACACCTTTAAAACCTGTAGAGTTATTTGAACCCTTACCTCTGTTGCAACTGTTTTGAGAACGAGTCGCTAGTCTTAGATTGGTTATTCGATTGTCGTTACGTATACCGTTAATATGGTCTAAGTTATCGGTAGGATAAGTACCATAAACGTACAGCCAAACAAGCTTATGTTCCCTATAGGTTTTCAAATTCAACTGTAGGTTACGATACCCTGACGAATGTAAAGACCCCGCTTGTTGTCCTGTTCTAACGCTATTAGTAACTGAACATCTCCAAGAAAAAACCCCCCTTAAGGGGTCGTAATTTAAAAGTTCTTTTAACCCCTCTTGTGAGATTGTCATTAGGCTAAGATTCCTTGACGTTTAAGTTTCTGATAAGTACCGTAAGATACCGAAGCGTTCCACATAGGTTTAACCTTGGTTGAAGGTTTAACTACAGGTGCGCCTAAGAATTTACGGAAGGCTGCTTGCATGATTGTCTCGAAGACAACTACAGGTTGTTGCTGTTTGTTTTTATTAGTCATTTGCGATTACCTCTAATTCTGAACCCCACACATATACGTGTAAATTTCCGTTATCAAAGTTAACCCATAGGTCATCCCCTTGGCTTCCTTTGTCTGCTCTTACTTTAACTACGGTGCCTTCACAACCAGCGTAGTATTTACCGCCAGTAAGACTAGGAGACACTACGACAACACGATCACCGAGCGTAGGGTGTACATTAAGAGCTTTGATAGGAGCTTCTACTGGCTCGTAAGTAGTAACGGTTGGTGCTTCTGCTACCAAAGAGTAACGAGCGTAGCGTTGTCCAGTAGGGTCAATCTTCAACTCGCGTGTTATGGACAGGTGGGATAACGAGGGGGTAGTCTTAAGAACAATCTTAAGGTCTACGATTCGCCTAGGTAAGGCTCGAATCTTATAGACTAAACCAGCCTCAGCCTGAGAGATACTGCCATGTTGTTGTAAGTGAGCAAGTAAAGTTTTTACTTGTGGTGACATCTTGATGTTATCCATTTTTATCATTTCTCCTAATAAGGAAGTAAAAGAAAAGGGAACCATAAAAGTTCCCTCGAAGGTACTACTTGGTTAAACCAAAAGTCTTTGTAAGTTTTACTGCTAAGTCCAAAGCTGCTTTAGCTTCTTCATCAGCAACTGATTGTTTCTCAGCCTTACTATCAACCTTAGCTAACAAGTCTTCAATCTCACATTCGTACTGTTCGACTTTGTTTAGTTGGTGTTGAGCGACTTTCTTTAAGTCATCTACAGTCTTTTTGAATGTAGCCATCACACCCTCTACTGAACGAGGGAAAAAGTAATTTAAAATTTTAAGCATTAGCGAAGTCCTTAATAGTTTTGGTTGTTTTTTCGTAAGTCTCGTTTAAGTCTTTCAGTAACTCATTACGAGTACACCAGTTAGTACGTACACCTTCAGCGTTAAAGAAGCTAACGTTATCTTTAACAGTAACTACTAAGCGTAGTGGCGAATGTTTTTCGTACTTAAGAGCTACGAACATGAAGCTCTTAATGTCTGACTCTTGGAATTTCTTAGAGTCTTCTTCAGCTTTAACCGCAGCGTCTAACTCAGCCTGAGCTTTAGCTAGGTTTGCCTTAGCGATTTCTACTGGAGAACCCTCAACGATTAACTGGAGATACTTGTAGTATTCGAACATCTCTTTACCGTCTTGGTTACGGAAGTAAGGGCAGAGTGAACCATCATCAATGATTAAAGTAACTACATCACCAACGCGGAAGTCTTCTTCGTGAATCACTTTAAACTTGTCACCTACTTTAAAGCCAAACTTGTTTACAGGTACTGCTTGTGCAACGAAAGGCTCTACGTTTTCAAGGTCAACCCAACACTTCGTTGAGTCACCCTTACGTTCAAAACGTAAGCGGTTCGTGCCGTCATTAGCTAGTAACGTAACGACATCGCCTTGCTCAAAGTCATGTGCAAAACAGCCCACTGAGTTACCTATTACTACATATTTATTACCTACCACTGCTTCTGATTTATTCATAATATTTTTCCTTGTTGTAGCCACCAAGCCCCCACATCGAAACATGGGCAGTCTTTTAGCCACTCTGATTTTTGAATTTTCCCGTCCTTGTTTAGATCGGGAGATAAATCTCTATGCCCCAAGACCTTAGCCGTAGGATGTTCTAGAGATAATTTGAAAAGTAATGCTGATAGTGCAGCGAACTGTTGCTCAGTGAAGTTGTTCTCTGTCTTACCTGTAGTATCGTTAAGTCCACCCACTAGACAAATACCTAGTGAGCCTGTGTTATTACCAGCTACGTGCGCCCCTACTTCAGAGTCTTTACGACCCTTCTGAATAGAGCCATCTCGTAAGATAACGTAGTGATAACCAATCTTTAGGAAGCCCCTCTCCCTGTGCATACGTTCAATAACTGAAGCATCTACAAAGGTCTTAGGGCGGGTGGCTGAACAATGAACTACAAGGTATCTTAGGGGTAAGTGTTTAGCCAACGACACTTTTCTCCTGTAGCCACTCGGTAGGAATCACTTTGTCTGCATAAAGAAAGCCATTCTTTTCACACCACATAGCGTATGTAGTCTTAGAGATTTTACTTAGCTTGCTCTTGGAGTTACTGAAGACAAACCTAATGTCCAACTTAGGGTGTTGCTTTTTAACGAGGAGATGTTTCTGTCGGTCTGCTGTTAAGAATCTACCCTTAGTTTCAATGATGATTCCATTAGGTAGTTCAAAGTCAGGAGTGTACTTACGATTCTTTACAGGCTCGGTGTACTCAATGACTAACTCTTCATACTTATACCCAACCCCTTTCGAGGTCAGGTAGTCAGCGGTTGTTTCTTCTAGACCACTACGATAGCCTTCAGCGATTGCTCGTTGACGTACCGCAGTAGAGAATTGACGACCTTTAGAAGTTGTCGTTGTCATCTTCACCGTCAGAATCTGTGAAGTCACCAGCGTCATCTTCAGGAGCTTCGTAACCTTCTTCAGCACCGAAGCCATAACTAGAAGCTGAACCGCCTGAGCCACCTTCAGATAACTCTAAGATTTGAGCTGCAATTAAATACAACTTAACACCAGCGACACCAGTAGCAGGGATGAAGTAAGGAGCAGCTTCAAAGCTAACCTTACCGATAGTGCCCCCACCTACCATAGTCGGTTTAATAGCCTTACCTTTAGCATCAAACAGGCTAATAGTGCGTGTCCAAGGCTCACCCTTCTGATTCACGCCACTTGCTGCTGTAGCGAACTTAAAGATAATCTCACCAGTAGGTTCTTCAGTATCAGGGTCATACACAGTGTCGAACAAAGGTGTTTCTGTAAGTGACTTAAGTTTCTTACGTGCTTCTACCTTTAATGCTGCGAACTTCTGTTGTCCTTCACGAATTGTTTCATCGTAGATCGGTTGAAGTAATTCAAGTAAGGGAGCTGCGTCTTCTTCAGATAATCGTAAGTTAACCTTAAAGATTCCCTTACTGTTAGCGAAAGCACCTTGACCAAAATCAGGCTTGATTAGGTAAGGGTACATGAAGACACCTTTAGGGGTGGTGTAACGAACTGCTTTAGGTTTTTTAGCTTCAGCCATTTTGTTTAATTCTCCGGTTCATTTCTTTAGTTGATTGGTGGGGTTGATACTTGTTGCTATCTCTAGGACGCACCATGATTGGATGTAGTAAATAATGTTGTGTAACTAAACCGTCATCATGAGTTGTCTTAAAGTCGTCTCTAGTACCTAGGAAGACGTTCTTACCTACTCGTACTGTTTGTTGTGGGGTTGATTTCAATAGAACTGTTTGCATCTTTAGGTTTCTTTCAGTTAGTTAGAGAGGCGTGTGTAGCCTCAAGAGCCACCTGAATAGCGGATAACCAAAGCACTGTCTTAAGTACCCATAGTTCCCACTTAGGGATTGAAACTCGCTGTGTGAGCATTAGGTTTCCTTAAAGTAAAGTTCTTCGAGTGCCTCTACGTCTAACCCTTGTTGAGCTAATCGTGCGTAGAGAGTGGTAGGAATACGGTGTCCTCGTTCCCACATATCTTTTGCTTGGTCTAGTAAGCGTTCTTGTAAGTAAGTCATTAGTCTTTCAACTCCATATTCATGTAGGTTTTAATTGCCCTGGTGTGTTCGCCTTTCCCAACTGAGAGGGAGTCATATAGAACATGAGAGGCTTTATCGAGTACGTCACGGGGTTTCTGCTTGTATCGCTCACAGAACATTAGGAACATCATTGCCATTCCAATTAGCTGCTTACCCGGCGGTTCTCCTTGGAGTCCTTCGAGTATCTTGAAAGCTATTAGCTGTCCTTCAGTTACTGTGGTGTTATTGATTTGGTCTAGCGGGTTCATTGGCTTGGCAAGCAAACTACAAGTGGATAGTCGTAAACTCTCGACTGTTTATTGATATGTTCTACCGCTTTAGTTAAGTGTTCTGCGGAGACTAAACAGGCTTGTTTGGTTTGAAAGTAAGGCAAAGGCACTACTTGGGCTGGCGAGTTTGAAGTGCCGTAGCCAAAGAGAAATAAAAGAGTCCACATAGAGGATTGTCCTTGGTTGAAATAAAAAGAAACCCCAAGGGATTACTCCGATGGGGTCTTAAGGTTTAGAACTTTGGAGGTTCTTATTGCTATAGGGTCTTGTTAAAGATGTAAGTTATTGATTTAGTGCGTTTTCTACCTGTTTAAAGGCTTTATTCCAAAGCGTGCTATCACCCTCTTTTAGCACTGACAGTAGACGTAGCTTCTCCTGTAGGTACACCTTGGCAAACTCAGGGTCATGCTCAACGATTGACTTAGTGTTATCTATAAGGTCTGCTAACTTAATCGTCTTGGCTTCAGGGGAAGCTTTGGATGTATGCTCAAGGTCTATCTGCTTCCGTTGCGCTCTATTACCATCTTCAGGCTTACTAACATCTGTGAGCATTTCAACTAGGCTTGCTACCTCATCACCAAATAACTCAGTAATGTCTTCCAGTGTTGCTTTAGTATCTTCAACTGTGTCATGTAGCCATGCTGCTACTAACTGATTTTTAGTATGAGGTACACTTGCCACTAGCTCTGCTACCGCTGCTGGATGAACTATGTAATCCTCCCCTGTATATTTCCTTATCTGCCCTTGCGCCTTGTGGTGGACTGTAGCGAATTGTTTAGCCAACTTTAGTTTGTTCATACTTTTTCCTTATTAAGTGATAGTTGCTTCGAGGGTACTATTTAGGCGAAGAAATACTCGCTGTCTAATACTACGTTTAAATCCAATGTGCCATATTTAGGTAGAGGAGGCATCTTAGCGACTAACTTCTCAGCCCCTGAAGATTTCAACTGACTGACTATCTCGTCCCTGAACTTAGCTAACACATCTCCTGAGTATTGTTCTACAAAAGCTACTCTAAGATTATTCGCTAGGGTTCCAGTGTCACACGCATGAACTCCATAGCTATCATGAATCATAGCGTAGTCTTTAATACCACCAGCCTTACATAGACTAATAGTAGACATCATGTGAGCAGCATCACAGCTATGCACGAAGTTAGGGCTGATACCAGCAGATTGCTTACGTGAGTTAAGTTCACCTCCCTGTCTCTGAAAGTGAATCTTAGTCTCTTCACCACCGATATAAACCTTGAGAATCTCTGATAGATTAGTCGTGTAGAACTGACGTACAGGTAAACCTACAGGTGTTGTCCACACTACAGGTAAACCATTCTGAGACACAACCTTAGCGACATCTTGCAGCCACTTCATAGCTTCTTCAGCAGCAACTACCACCGTACTGATAGCACGTAGGTTATTGTCAGCTAAATAATAAGCAACCCTAGCAATGTCAGTGTCTTCCTTTAGAAACTTAAGACTGTCCTCTTCAAGCATAGCGTCAAGCTCTTGTATTAACTGGTCACGCATACCGAAAGCAGTAACAGAGTAAGGTCTAGTCATGGTGTTACGCTTAGTTAACTTACGACCAATCGGTTTGTTAACCCAAGTATCACCATCACGATACAGCGCTGTCTTCCATGCTAAGGCTTCTACGTTTCCATCTTGAGAATCCTCATTGATAAACCCTTGGACGACATTAGCTACTTCCTGATAGATGTCTGAAGGTTTCTCTGAGGGTACTAAATTGGTAGCCCTACCCCCGCGCTCGTCACGTAACATAGCTGAGAAGTTCTGAAGACCATTACATGACCCATCAAGTGCGATAGCAATACGGGACTCATAACTCTCACCTTGCATGGTGTAACCTAACCACTCGAAGCAAGCTGCTAAGAATTGGAAAGGTTTATCTGCTTGTAACCAAAAGCGTTCGCCATCAATAGGTTTAAGAGCTGAATCTAAGATAGCCTGAGTGTTCTCTTCAGCCCACACGATACGACTATCGAAGTCAACCTTGTCGTAGCCAAAGGTGTTCGCTAGGTGAATGGCTAACCATGCAGCACCTTCAGTACCTAGAGGTTTCCCTACAGAGAACTGTAAGAGTGCTTTACCTGAATCATCTGATTGAGGGTTAACGAAGCCGGGTACAGCATAGACACGTCCACGCCAATCCAACACATGAGGAAAGTAGATAGCCTCTTCATCAAGGAACTTCTCAGCAACCCATAACTTCTGTGTCAGTGCGATCACTTTAGAACGACTCTTAAAGTTATCGTTATAAACACTAGCAGCTTTACCTTTCCATTCCTTCAATGCGATAGGATTAGTATCAATATCAATAGGTCTGTCAGGCATTGGCTTACCATCCTTGAAAGGCATCTTAGCGATTCCACCGCCAGTAGTCTCCCATAGTTCCTTCATGACACCGTAGACCGACTTGTTGATTGACCAAGGGGTTTCTTGAAGTGCGTTGACACTCTCATATACCTTTGGCATTTCAACGTGTTCTAGCTCTTGCAAATAGGCTTTATTACGGGTCTTCATAATCTTAAGAGGTGTCTGTAGATAGCCTCCGTCACTTGGAGTCGTCCAAGGGTTAGGCTTAGTGACCATCGGTAAGAATACTGGAGATAGCACAGAGCAAGCTTGATTCTGTACTGCTAACCATACTTGTAGTGAAGGGGTAGACTCAACATAGATAACTGTCTTGTTTTTACCTTCAGTATGGGTAGCTAACTTACATAGGTTTAACTCAGCGATTAACTCAATGAGCTTAACACCAATCTTAAGTTGTATTTCTTTAGGTAGTATTTCATTCTCAATACCAGCTAACTTAGTCTTAGCTCCTAGCAACACTTTAGATTTATGCTGATTGTTAGCTGCAGTTCTCTTAAGGTTTCTTAAGATTGCATCCATTAACTTAGGAGCTTCTTTACGGAAGGCTCTCATGTTCAAATCTTCTAATAACAGTGTCGAGATAGCCCCTGCCATAGAAACCATACGTTCTCTACTAGAGATACCATTGATAACCCTACGCAATGAAATGTATGCAACCTCCTTAAGACCAATCATCTCTAGGTATCTTGCAGTTGTCCCTAGTCGTCTAGCCTGACCTGTGCGGGTGGACTCACAGAACTCTTCTAGTTTAGCTACTAACGGAGCTAGAGAGTTCTCAATGATAGCCATACCTACTCTATTGTTAGCCTGACCTTGGGACTCTAGGTTCTTAAAGTAACTAGAGACTCCCATACTGCCCATTTCAATCTCTAGTTCTACTTGTTTCTCTACTTGCGTTTTGTTTAGGTTACTCATAGTGTTCTCCTAATGGTTAATGTATCTGTATAGTTACTATTTAGTTATAGCAACTCCTAAGAATCCTCGGAAAGACTCTTAGGAGTAACTACTGGTAACTACTAGCTGACTACTGTACGTTCCACTGATTATCTTAAGTATTATCTTAAGGGGAATCTTTCGGCTATAGGGTCTTGTTGCATCTGTAAGTCATTGATTTAATCAGTTAAGTGATTGTTTCTTAAAGGAAACTATCTAATTAAATAAAGACAAACTAAGGTCTAACTATTGTGTAAGTGATTGATTAAACGGGTGGGAAACGAGATTTTAAGTCTCTTGTGTCTACCAATTTCACCACCCGGGCTTAAGATAACTGCTTGTTTTTATTACATTCGCAGTAAAACTACTGGGGTACTACTGTTACCACTTTGACTGTCGGTAGACAAACTATAGTCAAACTGTTTTTTACCATTTAGTGCTGATACTACGTCACTTAGATGACCTTCAGACAACTGAGCGTACTTCAAAGTTGTTGTATAACTCTTATGTCCCAACCATGCTTGCACACGTTTTAAATCCATACCGCTTTGTACCAACCTACTAGCACAAGTATGCCGTAAACAATGAATAACAAAAGCGTCATCATTCTCCATACCCATGTAAACTCTAAACCTATCCCACTGGTCTTCTAGAGTATGAATACTATGAGGGAATGGTACAGGAAGACCCTTGCGAGCCTCTAGGACACGTTTCATTGTATTAGTCATAGGTTTGTGTAGCGTCTCTCCTGATTTAGTGTCTGTTAACTTAACAACACTATTCTTGAAGTCTACATCAAACCACGTTAACTTTAATACTTCACTCAATCGGCAAGCACTTGACAAAAGAAACTCATATAAGCCAGCTTGTTCCGGACAGTGTTTACCGAAAAACAGCATCATACTGACCTCTTCTTCACTCGTCAATACCCTATGACGACTTGGAGGTTCTTTTAGTGCTTTAATCTTAGGTGAGTGAGTTAATTTACCCCATTCCACACATAGATTAAGTAATGTTCTAACTACAGCCATCTTTCGGTTGATCGTTGCGGGTGAATTACCTAGGTTACTCAAGGCAATCGTTAAGTCTCTTATGGTCTCTGCGGTTACACTGGAGACATCTTTAGAGCTATCTAACAATGGCTTACTGTTATCTATGGAGTCAGTTAAGAGTCTCCAGTTTTGCACCACTTTAAACTCAGCCTTACTGCCCTTCCAATGAGACTTAATAGCAGCTTCAAAAGCATCCTTAAGGCTATAAGATTTCTTAGTGATACCCCAAGCCCCCTTTAGCATCTCAGCTTCAGTGAGGGCGTGAAGTTTCTGCGCCAGGGATTTATCCTTTGTTCTAGTTGATTTTCTACAGCGTTCACCATTCACGGTTAAATCTATCTGCCATACTCCAAAATCATTTTGAACTAACATACTAGCTCCTTTCTGATTTACTAGGGATGTAATCTAAAAGCTCCTTAGCAACCTCAAGACCCTTAGCGGTTAACTCTACGACCATCCTACGTCTATCTGAGTAGTCCACCACAGCCTTGAGAAGCTCTAAGCCTCCATCCCCTCTAACCCCATTCTCTAACTTGTAGAAGTTTCTACTTAACGCTGACTTTGACAAACCTAAGTCTCTATTGATTTCTGTAAGGTCTACAGGCTCACTCTTAGAGGCAACGGTTAAGAAAAAGCGGATAGTCTGAGCTTCTACAGTTTCATGAAAGTGTTTCTGTATGATTCCCTGCCAGTTACACAGCGTTCCTGCGATACTTCGTTGCTTTGCTGATAATTGCACGATATTTGAACCACTCGATTTCATACTCATTCTCCGACTCCTTGTAGAATCTAGGGAACCATGTAAAGCACGACTTGAATCTCATGGTTTCCACTAAGATTTCATACGGTTTAACTACGAAATAACCTACTTGTTGCATTTTTCTTATTCTCCGACTAGCTAGTGTTGTAGTGTCAACTATTGTGTTAGCTAGATACACTCTATGTTAACCACTAGATTGATTAAGGTCAATCCTTTAAGAGACTGTCACTCCCTTAAAAGTAAACCCTACGAGGAGAAGTGTTTTTATAATCTACAGGTTTCCTATGTAAAGTCTAGGTTTTATTTCACGCTCTTTATACTTGAGGTAAAGCCACATGATGAAGTCAGCGATACCGAAGATAGCTAAGAAACTAAAGAGAAAAGCGGTCAATATAATAGGGTTTTCCATTAGTTAATCTCCAGTTTAATAGTGTCGTCTATAGGGTAAATCCTAGGAAACTCAAGACCGTCTAAAGTCTCTTCTAGTATCTCTACGTGAAACCAAAAGGGGTTATGGTTAATCTCCTTGGCTCCTAGGATTGCCTTGCGGATTTCTTTGTGTTGCTGTGGTAAATTCATGTTTAAAGCCCCTTACATATCTCTAGTTGACCGCTTTGGTTTTCATAGCCAAAACTGTTAAGGTTATCTCGCACCGCTTCAACAAGTCCTTCCTCCGAACAGTTAGTCCAAAGGTTCGCTCCCTCTTTATCGTTAGCTAGTAACCAATCACGCGCTAAGTCAGGCGTTAATTTAGATAGTGGTAAATTCATAATTAAGGTTTCTTTCTATGTACTGGTGACAATCTAAAGTTAAGCTGCGGATAATCTCGTTGGCATCTCTCTAATTCACTAGCTAACAAAGCATTGGTTGAGTAGATCCCAAAGCGCAAGCCCTCTGGGGAATCTTTCACGTATTGCCACGCTCCCGCTGGTGTTTGGACTTCAATTAAACGTGAGCACATAGCTATACACCCCTTCTTAAGTTAGCTTTAAGAGTCTCCACAGACACACCAATCGAGCCATTATTATATTTAGCGTAAGTCCCTACATATACTTGAATAGTCATTTTGATTACTCCTAATTTAATTATTTATTGTTTACTGCTTGTTAACTCTGAAAATGTAACCTTAAGAAACCTATAGAAACTTAAGACCCTTATGGTTACATTCTCTATAAAGGTACTATTTAGACGTAAGAAGTCTCAAGGCTGTCTCTAGAGAGACCCCACGATTCTTAAGTGCTAATGCTGCGTAGTAAGTCGGTGTGTGTTTCATTTGTTTAACTCCCTTTAGTTAATGTGAAGCCAGTATAAAATATAAAGTTTCTTCGTGTCAACTATTTTCTTTAAGACACTATTAAATAAATTTAAGACTATATAAGAAGCTGCTAGATGTCTATAGATAGTCTAAAGGGAATCTAAAGGAAACTGAGCGAGGTCTAAAGGAGGAACTTTGAGTTATGATAAGTTTTACTTATGGAATCTGTAGGTATCTTAAGATTTACTTATAGAAAAAAATAGTGCAATAAGCACATAAGGATTAAACCTTACACACTTACTACACTATACCGACCTGTATACAAAAAAGGGGAACCACTACAAATAAATGTAATGATTCCCCTAGGGATTTACTGCTAGTTACTACCTATAGAGATATATTATCTCTTTGATACCTTTACAAATCAATGAGTTACCTATTAGTTTGTCTACAGTCTGACTATATACATACTAAGTAAGGTTTGAAAACTCACATACATTGTAAAGAATCGCATTGATTAACCTGAGAGAATTAGCCTAAAGTGACCCCACAGGGGGGAAGGGTCAACGTGGAGCGTAGGGTTACTCACTCATATTTTTGTTATAAAATTATTTCACAGAACCCTAAGAGGAATCTCTAAGATACCTTTAGTCTCTATTGATTATCACACCATTATTATTGATCTGATTACCACTTCTATACGCCCCTGAAGAGCTATAGCTCGTAGCACTCGCTGAAGTACCCTTAGAGGCACTATCAGACTCTCTTGAAGGGTATCTATCAGAGTTACTATTGTAACGGTCTGAAGACTCTCTAGAGCTTCCTGAGAGTGTGTAAGATTTAGGCTCATTGCGGGTGTTGCTATAGCTATTAGTGTCCTTACGGGAATCATCCCATGCTAATGCTAGAGTTGATGTAAGGAGTGCTAATAGGGTTATAGATACTTTAATCATGTTAGGTATATTTATTCTTATTAGAGGGAATGTAACCATACCATAATTCTTAAATAAACATACCTACCTAGACTACTTAATCAGTAAGATTGAATCTTATAGGGAATCTATAAGAGGAATCTTTTAGTTTTATCTTAGGTTATTCCTATAGGGTCTTTATGACCTTGTAAGTCATTGATTTAAAGTAGTAGTGCATTGATATGTAAGGAAAAAAAATAAGGTCTCCAAAGAGTCCGTAAGAACCCTCTAGAAACCTTAAGTTTAAACCCATGTATCTTGTTCTACATTACCGCCAGCAAGCTCCATAAAAGCATTGAGTTGAATCCTACGGAGTTCCTCAAGATGTTCTTCATGAACACTATCCTGATTCTTCCTAAGAGATTCTTGCCAATACGCGATAGCTCCCGCTAAGGCATCTAACCTATCGTCATGTACTAATGCTCCCCTATCTCTAGTAATACGGGATAGTTGGTAGAATAGTGAGTAACGAGGGTCTTCAGTCTTTAGATCATCTTCAATAACCTTACGGTCTACTACAAGTCTATGTTGAGATAACACAGGTTCTAGTATGTCAATGATACGTTTTTCTTTCTGAGTATTGCTACGAGTCTTCTCAGGGTTGATAGTCACTGGATAAATAGTAACCATGACAGCTTCTAGTAAGGTCTTAAACATACCGTCACCAAAGTTGTCTTCAATGTCTATGAAGTTAACCTTATGAGTCTTCGCTAGGTTCGCTAGAGCCTTAAGGGTTGTCTCAGAGTAGCCTTCTTTAAAACCACCTGCTGCTACAAGATAGAGCATACCATTTAGATGTTTAACAATAGCATAGCCTGTTTCATCTTTACCTCTACCTGACGGGTCAATGAACATCATAGAACCACTGTACTCTACCCACTCAGGGGAAGCCCACATAGGCTTGTACCATTTATCACCTGAGAGACCTACAGATTCTAAAGCTAATAGTTGGTCTTTGCCTGAAGCCCATGAAACTTTTACAGGAGCTACTTCTTTGTGTAAGTCCATTACTAAGAAGTCAGAGAGTTTCAAAGGAAATTTATCTACGTCACTAAGAGTAGTATCTAACATGAACTGTAGAGCGAAACCAGCCTTACCATAAGAAGCTTCACGTTCCACTAAGTCTAGGTCAGTGAAGCGTGCAGGGTCTGTAGGTTCACCCCGGCCACCACAACCAGTAATTAGGTTAGGGGTAGCTGCGATAGCTTTATTCATGAAGTCTGCAAGACAACCATTGTATCTCTCAGGATTCTTAGGGTATCTAGCAGCCCAAATACGAAGTTGATAGCCGCGCTCAGGGAGGGCTTTATAGACTGACATCTCAGATTGAGGTGTCCCTAAGTAAGTGATTTCACCACCGGGAGATATAATAGAATCGAACTCTTTAATGATGTTTAAAAGAGTGTCTCTAGCTGTCTGTGTTACCGAGTTATTAAGTGACTCAATATCGTCAGCAATGATACGACTAGCGCGAGAACCCGTAAGTTGACCAGTGATACCTACTGATTTAACTGAGGGTGCGTGTGCTGGACGGGCTGGAGCAACATCAAAAGCAATATTAGAGTCGCGCTGCCCTTCTTTAGCTTTGAGGTGAGAGAGGAACGGCACATCGTTAATAAGACGCTTAGTAAAGATACTGAAGTCATCTGAACGAGTTTTACTAGCGGAAACCACTAGAATCTTTTCATCAGGATTGTTTAGTAGCAACCAGCAACAATAAGCTGAGGTAATCCACGACTTACCGATTCCTCGGAAGGCTTGAATCATCCTACGTTTAGGAGCGTGTTGTAAGTAATGTGCAATGTCATACTGCACTGGTGTAGGGTCAGGAAGGGCTAAGTGCTTCCAAATAACATATAGGAACTTACGAAAGTCCAATTTAACTTCTCTGAGTTGAGCTTCAGAGAGATGGGATGTTGACAGAGGGACTCCTTTGAATAGAGAAGGCTAGTTACTTTGAAGAGATAGTAATCTCTAGGGAACCTCTAGAACGCACGAAAGGTAGCCACCTGATACAAACATATAGGTAGAGAATCTTAACGAGTTCTAGAGGGTACTACAGAGCGCTGGAGGTTATAGTTTATTAAGAGCTGCTGCTACATCTAGTGGTTCGTATAAGTCATTACCGATACGAATAGAAGAGTTACCATTTACAGCTTTTAAATCGTGAGTCCCACTAGGGGCTGCTGCACGTTCTGTAGGTAATTTAATACTACCTGATACTGATACAACACGCTTACCATTCAGTGTTGAGTACGTTAATACTGGAGCTGCCATATTGTTTCCTTGTTAATGATGAAAGGCTGCTTCACCCTGAAAGTCAGGAAGACCACTTACGACATCTTCAATTTCTTTAGGGGCTGAAGGGTTGTCAATCTTATTGTCCTTGAGGAACTGTCGAATGACGTTTAGGTGGGCTGAAGAAGGTGGAACTAACCAAGGCTGTCCGTCAGGTTTAAGTACAGGGTTTCCGTCAGAGTCCATCAAGGGAACTCCTTGGAGAACTAACTTACACCATGTAGCCATTCCACCGTGAATCTCGCCTAATTCTATTTCTGTTGCTTTACTCATATTGTTAAATGTTTAGTCCTGCATCAAGTTTACCGAAGGGATTATTAGTGGAGGAGGCTGGAGCTGCCATACCCGTACCTACGTTTTTGCTCTGTCTGGTCTTAATAGTGGAATTAGAGGATGTCTCCGGAGACGTTCTAATTGACAGTCCTAAAGAGTCTTTCTCTAGACGTGGGTTCCTGTAAACAGCTCGATTATAGGCTTCCCACCCATCCGGGTTTATTTTCATTGAGGTGTACTTAGAGTCATCCTGAGTGTAGTCTTCCCGTTTAAGCGTAGGGTGGGCTTTCACAGTGGTATCATAATTAAAAATACCTGTAGACTTCCCGCTATAAGCATCAATGACTAAAGGGGATATTATTTTGAGAGCGTTTGTAAATAATCCCATTAGTTACCTCCAAAAAGCTTATTAACCATTCTCTCCAAGAAACTTGTACCTAAACTAGCTGACGTAGCTGCAATACCTAACTGTGCTGCGAAAGGTAACTCAGGCATGAAGCTTAATACTGCTGCCGCTGCCATGCCTAACCCGCCACTTACGATAGCCCTTCCGAATACGATACGTTTAGTGATAGTTTCTTTGGAGACTAAAAGCTGTCCTAAACCAATACCAGCCCCTAAGAAGGCAAGCCATAAGACTCCCTTAGTTGCTTCATCTTGAATCATTTTGTTCCTATTTTAAAGTTGAGTCAGAACCCTCGTCAGGTTCTATAGATTTATTACAATGATCCTTATCGAACCAGTTAATTGCAGTAACTTGCTCAGGCGTTGTCGCTACTGCTAATTGCGCTTTCAACCTTTCACTTTTGGCAAAGTTGGCCTGACCTTGCGCGATCATGCTGTCGTAAAAAGCGTTCCAGTCAGCAACGTTTTGAATAGGCACAATGCTATTATCAACAGCTTTCCAGCCGCCAATCCAATCAACCGGAAGTGATCCGCGAGTGCCTACACGCCCATTGATACCATCAATATCACTGCGGCTTAATGGGTCGCACGCGAATAGTTTTCCGCCATGTGTAAACGTTGTTTGGTTTGCAGCTAAACGTGCCGTGTTAATTTCTGCATTTTTAGCTAATCGTAGGTCGTCTAAAGGAATAGTTTTAATCTTAATCAGCATTTAACACCTCTGGGAAAGTTGAATACTCAGCACCAACACCATCAGTTAAATCAGCTTCGTTAACGTCCCACTGATTACGCTGCGAACGGTCTGGAAGCTCGGATGAATCAATAATTTTAAAAGGCTTGCCAACAGGAACATCTTTTAACGCAATAGATTCAATTCCATAAACGTCTAAAGCCTCTTGTATTGGGTGAATTACAGAAACTTTACCGTCATCGTTTTTAAATATAATTACTTGTGTCATGGTTTGTCCTATCTAAAAACTGAAACGTTGTTATTTGCAGCGTCACCAGCAACTCCAGCACCAGAAGATGTATTTATTCTTACCGCTGAACTTGAAACATAAGAGAATACAGTAGCCGATTCTGAATTAGAACCCTTCGGCCCAGTTGTAGCAAGTGCGGCATAGTTTGCATCAGGCATAGCGGTAGTAAAGTTGACTGTGTAATCTCCCACTCCATTGTCAGTGATACTCGATACATTACCACTCCCCCTGATTGCAACTGTTCCAGTACCGTTAAAATTTACCCATGAGCGGCACTTAAATTCAGGGTAAAGAGTTGAGCCACCATCAATTGTTGATTTTCTGCTTGCTACCGTTTCCTCACCAATAATGACGCCATCAAGTGTTCTTTCTAATTTACCAGTTCCAGCGTCAGTGACTGTTACGCTAGAGTTACCTTGAGTGATCGTATTACCACCGCCTACAACAGCAGTACCATTCTGCTTAGTAACATTAACCCTTACTACCCCAGCACCATCTTTAAATACACTTAACCTATCGCCAGCTGAACAGGTGTAGCTCGCACCGCCATTGATATTCATTGTGGTTGCATTATAGGTAAGCGGCAATGCACCAACGGCTACCAATTCCATTTGCTGTCCAGCGTTCATTGTGAATGCTGTGATGGCTGTTGTCCCTGTGATGCGCGCAGTATTGCCAGTCGCTGCAGTTAAATCTACTGTTGAATCTGAGGGTATGTCTGAGGAATCGTTTAGAGACACTAATCCGTTAAAAGAAGCTCCTGATAACGGGGCGTATGCGCCTGAAGGGACATAAGCAGATACCCAAGAAGCCCCTGAGTAAACACGCATCTCAGCTAATGTGCTATTAAAATATAAAGCGCCAGTTAAAATCGGGTTGCCATCGTTATCTACTGAAGGGTCACTTACTTTACTGCCAAGAAACCTGTCGTCAAACAAGTCATACGCATCAGAAGCCGACTGTGCCGCTGCCAAGGCGTTATTCTCAGAAGTTTGAGAGGCATTTTTACTAGCTAGAGCTGAAGCAGCACTATTTGCTGCGTTATTCTCAGAAGTTTGAGAGGCATTTTTACTAGCTAGAGCTGAAGCAGCACTATTTGCTG